>JAAIGF010002527.1_pt1 | contig 58187 bp, 49 predicted proteins | sample 6487441 | NCBI WGS metagenome assembly JAAIGF01 (sample SAMN13974129, study PRJNA590717) | phyllosphere metagenome | biome: pepper field; feature: multiple bacterial spot infested pepper fields; material: pepper leaves; isolation source: leaves from pepper fields | host: Capsicum annuum ...
CAGGGCCTCGAAGCCCAGGCCCCGGTAGCCGCGCGGTACGTCGGCCACGGCCGGCGCCATGCGCTGCTTGTCGGCCAGGGGCTGGTTGAAGAAGGCGTAGGACTGTTCGCGCAGCCGCGCGATCAGCGCCGGGTCCACGCCATGGCCGCGAATCGTGAAAAAGCCGATGCGGGTACAGGTGTCGTCGATCAGGCGCCCCACGCGCAGGCGCTCGGCGGGGCTGCCGCCCAGGGCGGGTGCCAGATCGATGACGGGGATGGCCGATGTCATGGTCGCCTCAATGGAAATAGGAGCCGCCATCGACCACCAGGGTCTGGCCGGTGATGAAGCCCGCGCCCGGACCGGCCAGAAAGCCGACCGCGCCGACCAGGTCGTCGGGCAGCATGTCGCGCGCAAGCACGCGGCCCCGCAGGGACGGCCCCTTCACGCCCTGCACCAGGCCCGGGTTGCGATGCACGCCGTCGCTGAGCGTGAAGCCGGGCGCCACGCTGTTCACACGCACGCCATCGGCGCCGAGCTCGCTGGCCAGGGCCCGGGTGAGCGACACCACGGCGCCCTTGCTGGCGACGTAATGTGCCATCAAGGGGTTGCCCTTGAAGGCCACCCCGGAGGAGATGTTGACGATCGCGCCGCCACCCGCGCGGCGCAGGGCGGGCGCCGCCGCCCGGCAGCACGCGAAGAGGCCGAAGACGTTGACCTCGAAGACGGCGCGCCATTCGGCCAGCGTCAGCTCGTCGAACGGCTTGGGCGTCAGCGAAGCATAGATGCCGGCGTTGTTGACCAGCGCATCCAGGCGCCCGAAGCGCGCCTCGGCCGTGGCCACCATGGCCGCCACGGCGGCCTCGTCGGCCACGTCCACGGCCAGGCCGATCGCCGATGCGCCCTCGGCGCACAGCCGCTCGGCGGCGATCTGCGCATCCTGTCGATCGGCGATGAGCACCGCGTCGCCCTGGCGCGCCAGATGGCGGGCGATGGCAAAGCCGATGCCGCTCGCGCCACCCGTGACGACGACCACGCGCGGCGTGTCGGGCGCGGGCTGCGGCGCGCCGGCCGGTGGCAAGGCGTGGGAGGCGCTCATGCGGCCATCCGTCGCGGCAGGCGGGCAAACAGCTCGGCCGCCGGCGCATAGAAGCCGCGGCCCAGCAGGCCCGCGTCCGGGCCTGCGCCGACCATGGCCAGGTGGATCAGCGGGGCGCAGCCGCTGGCGGCCACGCGCGCGGGGTCGACGATGCCGTCGGGGCCCAGCAGGCGGGCCGGTCGATCGGCCCAGTCGGCGGGCAGCACCGCTCGCCATTCCTCGGACAGGGCGGGCGCGCAGGCCAGCGCCTGGCCGCCCAGGCCGCAGGCATCGATCACCGCACTGTCGCCGATGGCGCCCAGCACGACCTCGTCCGGTGCGACCGGCAGGCGCGTGCCCACGGGCGCGCTGGCCGGCATGCACAGCCAGTCAGCCGCGCCACGGCCCCGGATGCCGAAATCCACCCCGTTGCCGCCGATGGCGGCAAGCTCGCCGGCGCCGCGTGCCAGGGCCCACGCCGCGGCGGCCATGATGGCGGTCAGCACGAAGCCCGGGTTGCCCGACAGGCTGTGCCGATAGTCCGTGGACAGGGACGGCAGGCGCGCGAGCAGCGCGGCATGCGCCGCGCCGGTGCGGGCATGGCACTCGTCGCCCTGCGCCAGGGCCTGGGCGATGACCGCGTCCAGCGCCAGGGGGGCGGCACGCAGGCAGGGCCCGAGCGTTGCCAGGGCCCACGTGGACTGCTGGCGCAGGTTGTCCACGCAGGACGCGTGCGGCGAACCGAAGCGCAGGGCCGGCGCGGGGGCTTCGGCGATCGGGGCGTAGCGCACGGCGTGCGCGTCGCCCACGACCAGCAGCGGCATACCGGCCGTCACCACCTGGGCCAGCGGCGTCACGACGCCATGGTCCTGCGCGGGCGCCCAGCGATAGCGCCCGGCAGCCAGTGCGCTCAGGCCGGCGGCGAAGTCCGGCTCGCGGGCATCGTGCACCAGCGCCAGCGCCGCGGCGTTGCGCACGGCCGCCGGCACGGTGTCACCCGATGCGTAGGGCGGCCCGGCATGCAGCAGCACATCGGCATCCAGCCCGGGCAGGACGGCATGCCGGGGCTGGACGTCCTGCCAGCGGGCGCCGCGAAACGGCAGCAGCAGGTCGCGCGCGCTCATGAGGTCTTCCGGCCAATGAGCTTGTACCAGTAGCTCTTGATCACCGCGCCCAGCAGGGCGAAACCATTGATCGCCGGCGCCTCGTCGCGTCGCGCCGCGCGCGGGCGCGGCGGGCGGGGCGGGCGCGGGGCCTCGACGGCCGGCGTATCCACGGCCCAGGGCATGGCGCCGCCGCCGGCAGCCGACGCCAGGCACATGGCCTGGGCGGTCTCGGTATCCAGTGTGGTCATGTCGGGCCGGGCGGCAGGCGCACGCACGGCAGGCTCGGCACTGGCACCGGCTGACGCACTACCCTCAGGCGCAGCCCCGGTCGCGGCTGACGTGCTGGCCACAGGCGCGGGGCTGAGGGCGGCTGACGCCGTGCCCACCGCCGGCGCAGCGCTGGCGAGCGCCGCATCGACCGAATCCGCGGGGTACGCCGCCGCCGGTCCCGCCACGCGGCTCGCGGGCGTGCCAACCAGGGCGGCTGACGCCGCGGCCGCGCCGGACGCGGCGGTCGGTGTCTCGGGCATGGCGTCCAGCTCGGCCTGCAGATTGTCCGCGAACTGCCGCGTCAGCTGTTCCGCCAGTGCGCGCACGATGCCCTCGCGACTGAACTGTGCCAGCGACCCGGTGATGGTGAAGGTCACGGCCACGCCCACCTGCGTGCCCCCGGCCAGGTCCTCGCTCAGGCGAAAGGCCGCCTCGCCCTTGACGCGGCTGTTGCTGCGCGTGTCGGCGGCGTGGCCAGCAAAGCTGCCGGTGCGGCTCGCCTCGTCCAGCGTGACCGTGCCCTCGCCCTGGAAGGCGGCGGCGATGGGCCCCAGCTTGACCTTGAAGAGCAGCGGCAGGCGACCGTCCTCGGCCGGCGCGCGCAGGGACGCACCCGGCAGGCACGCGACCAGCAGCTCGGGATCATGGAAGGCGGCCCACACCGCGGCGGGCGGCGCGGCGACGGTAAATGTCTGGTCAATCTGCATGGACTGTCTCCGGGCGATACGTCTTGAGCACATGCTGGATGGCATGCACGATGCCGCGGTAACCCGTGCAGCGGCACAGGTTGCCGGCCAGCTCTTCGCGGATGCGCGCCTCGTCGGCCTGCGGCAGCCGGCGCACGATGTCGCGCGCCGTGATCAGCATGCCCGGCGTGCAATAGCCGCACTGCAGCGCGTGGTTGTCGGTGAAGGCCTGGCGCAGCGCGATGTTCAGGGGGTCGTCATCCATGCCTTCCAGGGTGGCGATCGCCTTGCCCTCGAAGCGCTGGGCGGACTGCAGGCAGGCGCGCTGCGGCATGCCGTCGACCTCGACCGTGCAGGCACCGCACACGCCGTGTTCACAGCCGATGTGCGTGGCCGTCAGGCCGCAGTGCTCGCGCAACGCGTCGGCCAGGTGGGTCCGCGGCTCGCAGTGGATGATGTGATCCGTGCCGTTGACCACCAGATGCACACGCGCTTCGGTCACCGCGGGAAAGCGCAGCGCGGGCTGGCGGGCGCGGCCCGGTGCGGGCGAGGCCAGGGTCGGACCCGCGCCGGCGCCAGGCAAGGCGGCCGGGCCTGCGACGTCGGCGGTGGCCGGGACACCCGAGGCAGCGCCCCGGGCCGGATTGGCGATGGTCATGTGTCGTCTCCCAGGTCGGCCAGCACGCCGACAAGCAGGTCCAGATGCAGGGCGGCGCGGTCTTGCGGCGCGTCCAGGCCCAGGCGCGCCAGCAGGGCTGTGCGCGCCGCGGGGTCGGCCAGGCCGGTCAGCAGGCCCGCGCCCTCGACCCGCACCGGCGCGCCGTCCAGCGCGCCGAAGACCAGGCGCTCGACGCCTTGCGCGGGGTCGCGCAGCCCGGCCACGATGGCCATGGCGAACTCGCCGGTCTTGCGGCAATGCTTGCGGTAGCCCCAGCGGGCTTGCGGGCCGAAGGCCGGGATGCGCACCTGCGTCAGGATCTCGTCGGGGGCGAGCTCGGGCTCGAAGGCCGAACGCACGAAGTCGGCTGCCGGGATGCTGCGCTCGCCGGCCGGCCCCTGGGCGACCAGGGTGGCGCCTGCCGCAGCCAGGGCCGTGACCCAGTCTGCGGCCGGATCCGCATGGCACAGGCTGCCGCCCACGGTGCCGCGGGTGCGCACGGCGCGATAGGCGATGCCGCGCGCCACATGGGCCAGCATGCCGCGCGTGGCGTCCGGCACGCGGCCATCCTCGATGGCGGCGTGGCTGACCATGGCGCCCAGGACCAGCACGTCGTCCTGCCAGGCGGCGGTGCGCAGGTCGGCGAGGCCATCGAGGTCGATCAGGCGCTCGGGACGCGCCAGGCGCAGGTTGAGCATCGCGCCCAGCGACTGGCCGCCCGCGATGGGCTTGAAGAACTCGTCGCGGGCAAGCAGGGTGACGGCATCCGGCAGGCTGGCGGGACGGTCCAGGGCGTAGGCGGCGGCCTTCATGCGCGGGCCTCCCGGATGGCGGCCAGCACGCGCGCGGGGCTGGCGGGCACGCTCAGCACTTCGGCGCCGATGCCGGCCAGCGCGTCGTTGATGGCATTGACGATGGCCGCGGGCGGTGCGATCGCCCCGCCTTCGCCGATCCCCTTCTGCCCGAACTTGCTGAACGGGCTCGGGGTCTCCAGGTGATCCAGCGCCACGGAAGGCATCTCGCCTGCGCCGGGGATCATGTAGTCCGCCAGCGTGGAGGCGAGCGGCTGGCCTTCGGTGTCGAAGGGCATTTCTTCGTACAGCGCGGTGCCGATGCCCTGCGCCAGGCCGCCCAGCAGCTGGCCCTCCACTACCATGGGGTTGAGCAGCACGCCGCCGTCCTCACAGACGGCGTAGTCCAGCAGCCGCACCAGGCCGGTCAGGGTGTCGACTTCCACCGCGCACGCATGGCAGGCATAGCTGAACGTGCCGGCATCGGGCTGCATGCGGTAGCCCGCCGTCAGGGCGAGTCCGCCGGGATCCACGCCGGCCGGCAGCTTCTGCGGGGCGCGATACCAGGTGTGCGCGATCCGGGCCAGCGACAGCGCGGCGCCACCGGGGATGGCCACGCCGCCGTCGGTGAAGACCAGGTCCGCCGCCTCGACCTGCAGCAGGCCGGCCGCCACGGCCTTCAGGCGCTCGCCCAGCGCTTCGCAGGCGGTGCCCACCGCGCCGCCGGCCATCACCGCGCAGCGCGAGCCCCAGGTGCCGGTCGAGTACGGCGAGGTCGCGGTGTCGCCGTGCAGCACCCGCACGTGCGCGGGGTCGATCGACAGCACCGTGTGGGCGATCTGGGCCAGCGTGGTCTCCAGGCCCTGGCCATGCGAATGCACGCCGACCTGCACCTCCAGGATGCCGTCCGGCGTCATGCGCACGTGGCACTGCTCGTAGCCCGGCACCATGGGAATGCCCCAGCCGTGATAGACCGACGTGCCATGCGCGCCCTGCTCGCAGAACACGGCCAGGCCCAGCCCGATGCGCCGTTGCGGCTGCATGCCCGGGCCCTGCTGCTCGGCCTGGCGGGCGCGCCAGCCGGGCCAGTCCAGCGCGGCCACCGCGCGCCGCATGGCCTCGGTGTAATCGCCGGAATCGAAGATCTTGCCGGTAATGTTGGTATAGGGCATGTCCTCGCGCTGCACGAGGCTGCGCTCGCGCAGCACATAGGGTTCGATGCCCAGCTTGCGCGCGGCCATGTCCAGCATGACCTCCAGGGCGAAGCACACGCCCGTGCGCGCCACGCCGCGATACGGCAGGATCGGCGGCTTGTTCGTCGCGGCCGATCGCGTGCGGCAATGGAACGCGTCCATGCGATACGGGCCTGGCAGGATGGAGCCGACCTGGGCAGCCTCCAGACAGGCGGAAAACGGATAGGACGAGTAGGCCCCGGAATCCACGATGGCGTCGCAGTCGATGCCCGACAGGCGGCCGCTGCCGTCCACGTGCACGGTGATGTCGTAGGCGTGCTCGCGGCAGTTGGCATTGGCGCCCAGGTGTTCGCGGCGGTCTTCCAGCCAGCGGATCGGCCGCTTGAGCCGCATCGCGAGCCACGCGCAGCAGATCTCTTCGGGCAGCAGCAGCCCCTTGTAGCCAAACCCACCGCCCACGTCGGGCGACACCACGCGGATCTGGCCTTCGTCCAGGCCCAGGCAGTCGGCCAGTCCGGTACGGTTGATGTGCGGCAGCTGCGCTGCGCTGACCATCACGAGCTGGTCCAGGCGCGTGTCCCACCAGCACAGCACGCCGCGGCCTTCCAGCGGCATCATGCACTGGCGCGAGGTCGACAGCTTGCGCGACACCGTGACACCGTCCGGCAGCGACGGGCGCTCGCCGCGCGCCACCTCGGTCTCCAGGAAGATGTTGGCGTCCCACGCGTCATGCAGGCGCCCGGGCGCCGTGCCGTCGGCCGCGGCCACCATGTCGGCGATCACGGGCAGCTCGTCGTAGTCCACGAACACCTGGTCTGCCAGGTCTTCCGCGCGCGCCCGCGAGGGCGCCACGCACATGGCCACCATTTCGCCCACGAAGCGCACTTTCTCGTGCGCCAGCGGGTGCTGCACCGAGGTGCGGAATCCCGGCAGGCCCGAGGCCGCGAGGATGGGCTTGACGCCCGCCATGTCGGCCCAGGTGAACACCAGGTGCTCGTGGCCGGCCGGCTTCTCGATGCCGCGGATGCGGGCGTGCGCGAGCGGCGAGCGGGCAAAGGCCACGTCCAGCGTGTCCGGCATGCGGATGTCGCCGACATACTGGCCCTGGCCCGTCAGAAAGCGCGCGTCTTCCTTGCGCGCGAGCCGGGCGCCGATGCCTTTGTCGAAGACGTTGGGATGGGCTTGCGTCATGCGCGCCTCACGCGGCCAGGGCCTGCGGCTGCGGCAGGATCTGCGCGCCCGCCTCGAAGTACTCGCCGGCGCGCAGGCAGAAGCGCGGGCGCAGGTACTGGCTCGTCACCGCCTGGTTGCCCTCGTTGTCGCGCAGCGTCCACTTGCCGCGCTCGTCGTACAGCACCGACACGTCCGCCACCGTGCCCACCCCCAGGTGGCCGATCTCGTCTTCCATCTGCAGCAGGCGCGCGGCGTTGCGCGTGACCATCGCCACCACGTCGCCCAGGCTCACGCCCAGCGCGAGCATGCTGGTCATCGCCGACACCAGCGAGAAGCGCACGGCACCGGCGAACATGTGATCGCCCTCGTCCGGGTGGATCTCGGGCGTGGCGGGGGGATGCGGCACCCGCGTGTTGTAGCCGTGCATGTCCGCGCCCAGGGTGTCGGGCAGGAAGCCCGCGCCCAGGACGTGGCGCGCCATCTCGAAACTGAAGTGCGAGCCATGGCCCACGTCGATGCGCGCACCGCGCGCCACGGCTTCGGCGACCAGCGGATGCACCGTACCGCGGGTGCTCATGAAGCCGCCGGGATGACGGCTGAACGGATGGGCCAGCACGTCACCGGGCTTGACCAGGTCCAGCACCTGCTCGAAGATCGAGTCGGGCTCGACGTGCCGGCGGTCGGTGGTGGGCGAGGGCCAGAGCTGGCCGAAATGGATGTAGACAGGCAGATCGGCCTGGCGGCCGACCTCGGCAGCCAGGCGCATCACGTCCAGCCCCCAGCGCTCGAAGCCGCCCAGTTCCGCGTGCGCCTTCACGCCGCGCACCAGGTCGCGATTGGCCAGTGCCGCCTTGACCGTGGCATCCACGTCCAGGCAGCCCGGACGATAGAGCTCGGGGTAGTAGTGCCCTTCCAGCCCGCCGACCAGATAGGCCGAGATGAAGGCCTTCACGCGGGACCTGGCGGGCTGCTCGATGTAGTGCCGGAATGCCGGGATGGTGATGCAGCTGGGCCCGCCCTGGTCGATCAGGGTGGTCACCCCCGAATGCACGCCACAGGTGTCGGCATCCAGCCCGAAGCGCCCGGTGACGTAGCGAAAGACATGGGCATGCGTGTCGATCAGTCCGGGCAGCACCAGATTGCCACGGCAGTCGATGACGGCGGCGCTGGCGTCGTAGGGCACGTCGATGCCGGCGACGCGGCCATCGGTGATGACCAGATCACCGACGCGATCGACCTGATGCGCCGGATCGATGATGCGGCCGCCTTGCAGAACCTGGGTTGCCATGGACTTCCTCTGTACACGTCTGGAATGTCCCAACAGCAATGCAACAGGCGTGCCAATTTTCAGGCCATGTCCAGCACCCCGACCCCAAGCCCTTGTTTATCAAACGCTATTTCGGCAATCAAATACGTGGTGTACCACACACATGGCGTCTGGCGGGCGCGTGCGACGTGCACCATGGCCGACCACGCGCACCGCCCCATGCACCGCCAAGTCGCAAAAGCGTGGCATACCACGTGTATGCGCTAGACAAGGGCCGCATGGCGGCCCTGCCCGGCGGTCACTGCTTGGGGATCTGCGCCGTCTCGACGATCTGGCGCCAGGTATCGCGCTGCGCGTCGATGAAGGCCGCGTACTCGGCGGGCGGCTCGCCACCGGGGATGGCGCCCAGGTCGGCGATGCGCTGCTGCACGGTCGGGTCCTGCATGGCGCCGGCGGCGGCCTCGTACAGGCGTTCGATGGCGGCCGGTGGCGTGCCCGCCGGTGCGACCAGACCGAACCAGGCCGACACGACCGTGTCGGGCACCCCCGCCTCGGCCATCGTGGGCACGTCCGGCAACTGCGACACGCGCTCGGCACTGGTCACGGCCAGGGCGCGGAACTTCCCGCTGCGGATGTGCGGCAGCGAGCTCGGCAGGTTGTCGATCATGGCATCCACCTGCCCGCCCAGCAGCGCCGTCACCGCGGGCGCTGCCCCGGAGTGCGGGATCAACGTCGCGTCGATGCCGGTGCGCTGCTTGAACATCTCGGTGGACATGTGCGGCGACTGGCCGATGCCCGAGGTCGCCATGGTGAGCGGCCTGGCCTTGCCCTGCTCGATGAGCTGTTGCACGGACGTGATGGGCGAGCCCTCGTTGACGACCAGCACATTGGGCACCAGCAGCACGTTGGTGATCGCGGCGAAATCGCCCGGCCCATAGGGCAGCTCACGGTAGAGGCTGTAGTTGATGGCGAGCGGGCCGATGTTGCCCATCAGGATGGTGTGGCCATCGGGTTGCGCACGCGCCACGGCGCTCGTGCCGATGATGCCGCCCGCGCCGGCCCGGTTCTCGACCAGCACGGTCTGGCCCAGGGTCTTGCCCATGCGGTCGGCCAGCAGGCGTGCGGCGATGTCGGTCGTGCCACCGGGCGCGGCGGGCACGACGAGGGTGATCGGCTTGGTCGGCCAGTCGACGGCCGTGGCGGCCAGAGGCAAGGTACATAGCAGCAGCGCGGACAGCAGGCGGGTCATGGGCATCCTCGGGTCTCCGTGGTCGGGGTCGCGCGCACCGCAACGGCGTGCATCGCCGTCGCGCAGGCGCGCGCCCGGTCCATGCTAGGACGACGATGGCCCATGCGTGGCTGGCTTTGTGAAACCGAGGGTTTGCCGCAGATGAAGGAGCGGGAGGATATCTGGCATCGTGCGGCGCTGCGCACTCCAGAAACAACAATGGCCGCTTGCGCGGCCATGTCGTTGAACTGCTTACCTGCTGTAGCCCGGATTCCGTCAGAATCCTTGGCGTCCCCTAGGGGATTCGAACCCCTGTACTCACCGTGAAAGGGTGATGTCCTAGGCCTCTAGACGAAGGGGACAGGACGTACAAAACACTGTACTGCTTGTTCACTGCTTCTTCGCGCCGGCTTCGACAGACTGCATCGAATTGGTGGAGGTAAACGGGATCGAACCGATGACCTCTTGCATGCCATGCAAGCGCTCTCCCAGCTGAGCTATACCCCCAAGCCGTTGGGCTCACTCCACATCAGAAGCAGTTGCCTGCGTCGTTTGTTTCGTTTGCCCTGCGAAGAATTGAATTATGCATCAGTTTTAAATCTTGTGCAAGCGCTCCTGCACAACTTTTTTTCCGAGCAGGGCCAGAACCGCGTCGATCGCCGGCGTCTGGGCCTGGCCGGTCGCGGCCACGCGCAGGGGAATGCCCAGCTTGGGCATCTTCAGGCCATGGCGCGCCAGCAGTTCCTTCATGGCGGCGGACAGGGCTTCGCGCGTCCAGTCGCCGTCGGCCGTGACGCTGGCGAACTCGCGCAGCAGCGCGCGGGCGTCGTCGGTCAGGTGCTGGGCGACCAGCTCGGGGGGCGTCTGGCTGGCGTCGAAGTCGCCATAGAACAGCATGGCCTCGTCGGCCAGCTGCTCCAGGGTTTCCGCACGCGGCGCGAGCAGCGCCACGACCTCGGCGAGCGGCGCGCGGCCCTCGAGCACCCCGCCACGGGCACCGATGCGCGGCGCGACACGGGCGGCGAGCTCCTCGGCGGGCAGCTCGCGCAGGTAGTGCGCGTTGACCCAGTTCAGCTTCTTCGGATCCCACTGCGCGGCCGAGCGCGAGAGGTGCGCGCCATCGAACCAGGCCACCAGCTGCTCGCGGCTGAAGAGCTCGTCATCGCCGTGGCTCCAGCCCAGGCGCGCCAGATAGTTGATCATCGCCTCGGGCAGGTAGCCCTGCTCGTCGTACTGCATGACGTTGACGGCGCCATGGCGCTTGGACAGCTTGTCGCCATCCGGGCCGAGGATCATCGGCACATGGCCGTAGATCGGCGGCTCGGCGCCCAGCGCGCGCAGGATGTTGATCTGGCGCGGGGTGTTGTTGACGTGGTCGTCGCCACGGATGACGTGGGTGATCTGCATGTCCCAGTCATCGACCACCACGCAGAAGTTGTAGGTCGGCGTGCCGTCCGGCCGGGCGATGATGAGATCGTCGAGTTCGGTGTTGGCGAAGGCGATCGTGCCCTTGACCATGTCGTCCCAGGTGACCTCGCCGTCCTGCGGATTGCGAAAGCGCACCACCGGCTCGCGACCGGCCGGCACGGCCGGCAGGGTCTTGCCGGGCTCGGGCCGCCAGGTGCCGTCATAGCGCGGCTTGCGGCCTTCGGCGCGCGCGCGTTCGCGCATGGCCTCGATCTCTTCCGGGGTGCTGTAGCAGTGATAGGCCTGCCCGGCCGCCAGCATCTGGCCCACGACCTCGCGGTAGCGGTCCATGCGCTGCATTTGATAGAACGGGCCTTCATCGTGGGCCAGGCCGAGCCACTGCATGCCATCGAGGATGGCCTGCACCGCTTCGGGCGTGGAGCGCTGCACGTCGGTGTCTTCGACGCGCAGGATGAAGGTGCCGCCCAGGTGGCGGGCGAAGGCCCAGGAAAAGAGCGCGGTGCGCGCGCCACCCAGGTGCAGGAAGCCGGTGGGCGACGGCGCGAAGCGCGTGCGGACCGGGGAGGAAGTGTCGGTGCTCATGGGCGCCATTGTAAGCGCCCGGCCCCGTTCAGTAGCGACGCACCAGGCTTTCTGCCACGCAAACCGGCTTGTCGCCGCCTTCGCGTTCGATGGTCACCGTGACGGTCAGCTGCACGCCGTTGTCGGGCAGCGTTTCGTAGGCCTTGAGCACGAAGGTCGCGCGCAGCTTGCTGCCCACCGGCACCGGCGCCGGAAAGCGCACCTTGTTCAGGCCATAGTTGATGCCCATGCGCCCGGCACCGATGCGATAGGCGCTCGCCGTGAGCATGGGCAGCAGCGACAGGGTCAGGAAACCGTGCGCGATCGTGGTGCCGTACGGGCCTTCGGCCGCGCGGGCGGGGTCGCAATGGATCCACTGGTGGTCGCCCGTGACTTCGGCGAACTGGTCGATGCGCGATTGCTCGATGGTGACCCAGTCGCTCTTGGCCAGTTCCTGGCCGACTTTGGATTCGAGCTCGGCGAATGTATCGAAGACCTGCACGGTTATCTCCTTGTTGGAATTATCGGAACGTCAACGATACCAGTGTATGCGCCGGCTTGGCGCAAGGACTCGAACAACCGGTACACTCAGCGCGCGGACCCCGCCTGCGCGGGCCGCCCACGACAACAGCCCCCAGGAGTCACCGATGTTCCAGCCCGCCCGTCTTGCCAGTGCCATGGCGCTGTGCGCCCTGCTCTCCGCCCCCACGTGGGCCGCGACCGGCGGCGCGCCCGCCCAGAGCGAGCTCATGACCCGCGCGCTGTCGCTGGCGGACGGCACGCAGGATCAGGTCATCGAGTGGCGCCGCCACATCCATGCCAACCCCGAACTGTCGTACGAAGAGGTCAACACCGCCAAATACATCGCCGACGCCCTGGCCAGGATGCCCGGCATCGAGATCGAGACGGGCATCGCCAAGACCGGCGTGAAGGCGGTCCTCAAGGGCGGCAAGCCGGGCCCGGTCGTGGCGCTGCGCGCCGACATGGACGCCCTGCCCGTGCGCGAGAACAACGACTTTCGCTTTCGCTCGCAGGTGAAGGCGCAGTGGCGCGGCCAGGAAGCCTACGTGTCGCACGCCTGCGGCCACGACACGCACGTGGCCATGCTGCTGGGCGCGGCCAAGGCCTTGTCCGAGATGCGCGCCGATCTGCCGGGCACGGTGGTCTTCCTGTTCCAGCCCGCCGAGGAACTGGGCCCCGGCCCGGTGGCCAGCGGCGCCAAGGCCATGATGGAGGCGGGCGTCCTGGACAACCCCAAGGTCGACGTCGTCATGGGCCAGCACATCAACGCGCAGGCGCCCTCGGGCGCGCTGCGCTACCGCCAGGGGGCCATGATGGCCAGCGGCGACGCCTTCAACATCACGATCAACGGCAAGGGCGGCCATGGATCGAGTCCCTGGACATCCAACACCCCGACGCTGGCCGCGGCCGAGATCGTGCTGGGCCTGCAGAACATCGCCTCGCACCGCCTGAACCCGATGGACCCGGACGGCCCGACGGTGGTCACCGTGGGCCTGCTGCAGAGCGGCAACCGCGTCAACATCCTGCCCGACACGGCCGAAATCGGCGGCACCGTGCGGTCCCTGTCGGTGCGCGGCCAGAAGATCGCGCATGATCAGATCCGCCTGCGCGCCGAGAAGATCGCCGAGAGCTACGGCATGACCGCCGACGTGCGCATCGACACGGGCTACGAGGTGCTGAAGAACGATGCGGCGGCCACCGCCGCCATCGTGACCGCCCTGGAAGCGGCTGCCGGCCCGGGCAAGGCGACCGAGATGCCGCCCACCATGGGCTCCGAGGACTTCGGCTCGTTCGGCACGTCCGGCGTGCCGCTCGTCTTCTGGAACCTGAACGCCTCGCCCAACGGCGACAAGCCGGGCGCGCCCAACCACTCGTCGGAGTTCGCCATCGACGAGTCCGCCCTGCGGGTGGGCGTGCGGGCCCTGACGGGCGCCACCATCGCGCAGATGGAAAGCCGGCAGGCACGCTGAGCCTGCACGCGGCGGTCCGAGGCTGGGACATTGCCCCCTCGACCACCAGGCGGGCCTGGGCGCCGGGCAACCCGGGCGCAGGCCCCGCGCCGCCGTCCGGTACACGGCGCGGTGCGACACCCCGGTCGGCGCCAGGCACCGCGAACGATGCGGATCAGGCGCTCGCGCCCATGTCCCAAAGACACTGCAGCACGGCCAGCTCCAGCGCCTCGGCAGACGCGCAGACCTGCATGCCAGGCGCGTTCCACGGGCTTTCCAGCCCCAGGACGGCCTTGCCCATGCGCAGGCCCAGGGCGATTTCGGACAGCGTCCCGACGCTGCCGCCCACGGCCACCAGGCACAGCGCGCTGCGCGCGATGATGCCGTTGCGCAGCTCGCCCATGCCGGTCGGCACGGCCACCGTCAGATAGCCGTTGGCATGGCGCGCGTCTTCTTCGGGCAGCATGCCGATCGCCACCCCGCCCGCCTCGACCGCCCCCTGCGCCGCGGCTTCCATCACGCCGCCGCGTCCGCCGCAGATGATGGCAAAGCCTGCGCCGGCCATGCCGGCGGCGATGCGCCGCGCGGCCTCGCGCTCGCTTGCGCTGGCGTCGCCCGGCCCGATCAGCGCCACGGGTTGCTGCAGGCGTCCTGCGCCCGACTGGCGCTGCGCCAGTGCGGCCCGCAGGTCAGCCAGCCGATCCTGATTCCACTCAATGTTCGCCAACGCGGCGCTCCCTTCGATTAGCCATCACATCCCCCGCGCCCAGCACCGTCACGCACACCGCCATCAGGATCAGCGACAACGCTGCCGCCCCCGCAAAGTCCACGCTGCCATCGCTGATGCGGGCATACAGCGTCAGCGGCAGGATGTTGAGCTGCGTGCCCGCCAGGGCCAGCGCGGTGCCGTAAGTCCCCATGGCCAGTGCCGCCACCAGGCAGCCCGCCGAAAACACGGACGGCGCGATCTCCGGCGCGACCGTGTCCCACCAGGCTCGCCACGGCGAGGCGCCCAGCGTGCGGGCGGCATCGAACGGGCGGCGATCGAGGTTGACGAACACCGGATACAGGTTCAGCGCCACCCGGGGGATCAGGTAATACGCATAGGCAAAGCCCAGCCCACCCACGGTGTAGATCCATTGCCCGACGCGACTGGGATCGGCCCCCATCAGGGCCAGCAGCTGCGTGACGAAGCCCGCGCGGCCGAACGCCAGGATGAAGCCATAGGCGATCACCAGGCCCGAGAAGGCCAGCGGCAACCCCAGGATGGCGATCATCCACTGGCGACGGGCCTCGGGCTGGCGCGCCAGCTCCATGGCCACCATCACCCCCACGACGGTCGACACGCCGCCGGCAGCCAGGCCCAGGAACAGCGTGTTGCGCAGCGCGTCCAGGAACAGCCGGTCGGACAGCACCCTGCCCCAGGCCGAGCCGCCGTCGCTGAAGGCCTCGGGCACGAGCGCCAGCAGCGGGAGGATGAAGAAGACCAGCAGGACCAGGCCTGCCGGCAGCATGCCGAAGCGTTTCATGCCGGTTCCCGGTCCCGATCAGCGCCCGAGCGCCGCCTCGGCCCAGCGGCGGTCGACCTCCGGCTTGAGCGCCGCGGCCTTGACCACGTCCAGCGGCACGACCTGCGGGGCCGGCGGCATCTTGGCCTGCACGGACGCCGGCAGCGTGACGCCGGGCACGGCCGGCCGCACATAGCCTTCGGCGAACAGGCGCTGGCCGGCATCGCTCATGATGTAGTTCAGCCACAGCTGGCCGGCGTTGGGGTTCGGCCCGTTCTTGACCAGGCTGATCGCGTACGGCGCGGCCACGCTGGCTTCGGCGGGAATGATGACTTCGACGTTGTCGCCCAGGCCATCGGTGTACTTGGCCTTCAGGCCGTCGTTCTCATAGCCGATCCAGATCGGGATCTCGCCCTTCAGGAACTTGGCGTAGGGTGTGGTGCCCTCGATGCGCTGCACGTTGCCGCTGGCATGCAGCTTGGCCAGGTAGTCGATGCCCGGGCCGATGTCGTCGACACTGCCGCCATTGCCGTAGGCCGCGGCGAACACGGCCACCTGGCCTACGCCCGCGGTGCGCGGATCCAGGTAGACGACGCTGTTCTTGTATTCGGGCTTGAGCAGGTCGGCCCAGCTCGTGGGCGCGTTGGGCACGAGCTTCTTGTTGACGATGAAGGCGATGTTCAGCGTGTGGATGGTGAACCAGCGGCCATCCTTCTCGCGGAACACCTCGGGCAGGCTGTCGAACTGGATGGGCTGGAAGGGCGCGACCACGTCCTTGGCCGCGGCGTCCACGGCGGACGCCGCGAAGTAGTACGCGGTATCAGCCTGCGGGCGGCGCCGGGACTTGTCCAGCGCGGTCACGGTGGCGGCCGAACCAAGGTCGTTGTACGTCATCTCGATGCCGGGATAACGCTTGCGGAAATCCGCGAACAAGGCCTTCCAGTTGGCCCACTCCGGGCCCGTGTCGAAGGAGACGACCAGCCCTTCTTCCTTGGCCTTCTCGTACAGGGCGGCCTCGCCGGCATACAGTTCGGCCCCGTCAGCAGCATGTGCCGACAAGCCGAAGGCCGGCACCAGCAGGGCGGCGCTCAGGATCTTGCAGAGGGTTCTACGCTTCATGACGGTTCCTTTCGAACGAGGGATGACGGCGGGGGAAATCAGGCGTCCACGGGGAGCAGGCGCAGGTCGGCGGGCGCGATGGCCACGGCCGTCTGCGGCACGCGGATGCCTTCGCACAGCAGGGGTCGGGATGTCCCGACAATCTGGAAATCACTTCGCGTCACCGCGCCCAGGTAGCGCTGGCGCAGCACCTGGCCCGGCATGCGATTGGTCGCGCCTTCGGGCGGATCGGCCTGCACGTGCTCCGGCCGGATCAGGACCTCGACCTCGGTCCCCACGGCCAGCCCCGCCGTGTCGACGCTCAGCACGGCAAAGCCCGTGTCGACGCGATCCGGCTGCACGACGCGCGCGCGGTAGAGCGTCGACTGGCCGACGAAGCGCGCCACCGCGGCGCTGACGGGCGCCTCGTACAGGCGGCGCGGTGTATCGAGCTGCAGGATGCGGCCCTGCGCCATGACCGCCACGCGGTCGGCCATGGTCAGGGCTTCTTCCTGGTCATGCGTGACGAGCAGCGTGGCGATGCCGAACTGTTGCTGCAGCTGCCGGATCTCGTCGCGCAGCCGGCCGCGGATGCTGGCATCCAGCGCGCCCAGCGGCTCATCGAGCAGCAGCAGGCCCGGGTCGATCGCCAGGGCGCGCGCCAGTGCCACGCGCTGCTGCTGGCCGCCCGACAGGCTGTCCACGGACTGCTCGGCGTAGGCCGACAGGCCCGTCATCTCCAGCAGGGTCAGGGCGCGCTCGCGGCGCGCCTGGCGCGGCACCTTGCGCAGCTTCAGGCCATAGGCCACGTTCTGCCAGACGTTCAGGTGCGGGAACAGCGCGTAGTTCTGGAACACGACGCCGATGTTGCGCTGGTGGACCGGCACATCGTGCAAGTCCCTGTCGCCCAGCCGGATCACGCCGTCGTAGCCCGTGCGCAGCCCCGCCACCATCATCAGCAGCGTGGACTTGCCCGAGCCGCTGTGGCCCATCAGCGCCACCAGCTCGCCGGGCCGGATCTCGAAGCTGACGTCGGACACGCCAAGGTCGGTGCCCGGATAGCGGTAGGAAACGGACTCGATCTTCAGGCCCATCGCGATCTCAGGGTATAGGAGGACAGGAATGCCGACAGGCTGGCGAGCACGACCAGCACCACGGTCGCCGCACAGGCGAAACCGGTGGCGCTGTAGAACGCCTGCAGCAGGACGACGGGATAGGTGCGGTTCTGGAAACCGACCAGGATGTTGGACAGGTTGAATTCGCCGATGGAGATCGCGGCCACCATCACCAGGCCGCTGGCCAGGCTCTGGCGCAGGTTGGGCAGCACCACGCCGGCGAAGGTGTGCCAGGGCGTGGCACCCAGCGTGGCGGCGACCCGCTCCATGCGTTCGGGGCGCATGTGCCGCAGATCCGTCAGCAGCGCATTGGTCAGGTAGGGCAGCGTGTGGACGGCATGTGCGGCCACCAGCAGCGGGGTCGTGCCCAGCCACGGCAACGTGTCGGTGTTGAACACGATCACGTAGCCGAAGGCGAGCGTGATGGTCGGCACGGCCACCGGCATGGCGCTGACGATGCGCGCCGGCATGCTGCCATGGCGCTGCGCACCGTGATACAGCGCATAGGCCAGCGGAACGGCGAGAATGGCGTTGACGACGCAGGCCAGGAACGCGATGGTCAGGCTGGACCAGAAGGCGCGCCGGAACGAGGGTTCGTTCCACAGCTCCAGATACCAGTGCCCGGTCAGGCCCTCGGGCAGCAGCGTATTGGTCCACGTCTGCCCGAAACTGCCCAGGAACAGCAGCGCGATCGGCAGCAGCAGATAGAGCCCGTACAGCCCGACGACAATGCGCGTGGCGAACAAATCACTTTCCTTTCATGCAACTGATGCAATGCGTGTCGACAAGCCTGCCGCATCGTGCTGACAAGGGCCGATGCCCGGCAGCCACCGCCAATGCCGACGTGGCCCGATTTCGGAACCGAGACGGTAGCAGCAAAGTTTCTGGAATTCTATGCGCGCGGCATGAAATTCGAGTGACAATGCTTGAGTAAAAGGAAACGATCAAACACCATGAAGCGCGATTGTCCCACCATCCACGAGCTGCTGTGCTTCGACACCCTGATGCGCTGCAAGAGCATGTCGCGCGCGGCCGACGCCCTGTGCCTGACCGTCAGCGCCGTGAGCAAGCACATCGACGCCCTGCAGCGCTACATCGGCCAGCCGCTGTTCCGCAAGCATGGACGCGGACTGATCCCGACGCGCCAGGGCGAAATCTACTGGCAGCGGGTGGCGCCGCATCTGCGGGCCATCGAGGCGGCCACCTGCGAGCTGCGCGCGCAGCGCACGCACACCGGCATGCTGACCCTGGCCAGCGTGCCGACCTTCCTGACGCGATGGCTGATCCCGCGCCTGCCGGACTTCCGGCGGCAGCATCCGGACATCACGCTCAGCTTCAGTCAGCACCTGATGGGCAACGCCGTGATGGCGCCGGAGGTGGACGTCGCCATCCGTTATGGCGAGGGACGCTGGCCCGGCCTGAGCAGTGTGTACGTGGACGGCAAGCTGTTCGTGCCGGTGCATGCGCCGGCCCTTGGCGGCGCGGCGGCCACACCGGCTGACCTGGTCGCGCAGCACGCGTTGCTGCACCACGAGGAAGCGGCCGGTGCCTGGCAGACCTGGGGGGCCACGCACGGCATCGACCATGCCCGCCTGGCGACAGGCCCGGGCTTCACGCAATACGCCTCATTGATCCAGGCGGCTGCCAGCGGCCTGGGCGTGGGACTGGTTCCCCGCATCCTGGTCGAGGACGAACTCGATGCCGGCACGCTGGTGTCGCCACCGGATGCCGCGGTCACGCTCGATCAGGGTCACTATCTGTGCTGCCATCCGAATCGGCTCGATTCGCCGACGGTCCAGGCCTTTCGCGACTGGATCCTGGGACAGGCAGGCACCGCGGCGGCGTGAGGCCGCCGCGGCAACGCATCACCCACGCACGCGGGTGATGCGCGGTGCAGCGATCACTGCTGCGGCGCGTACAGGTAGATCTCGACGCGACGGTTCTCGGCACGGCCGGCGGCCGTGGCGTTGTCGGCGATCGGATCGGTCGGGCCGCGACCTTCGGACGTCAGGCGCGTGGCCGCCACGCCCTGGCGCGACAGGTAGTTCGTCACGCTGCGGGCGCGGTTCTCGGACAGGGTCTGGTTGTAGGCAGCCTGGCCCGTGCTGTCGGTGTGGCCCACCACCTTGGCGCGCAGCTGGGGGTTCTCGTTGAGCGACTGGGCCACCGTGTCGAGCACCGGGCGCAGCGCGGGCTTGAGCGTGTAGCTGTCGGTGTCGAAGGACACCGTGTTGGGCACATTCACGCGCAGCGAGCCGTCAGGCTGTTCGGCCACGTCGATGCCCATGTTGCTGGCGCCGGACTGGTTGATCTGGCCCGTGATGCGGCCCCAGTTGTAGCCGGCCACGCCGCCTGCGGCAGCGCCGATGCCGGCGCCGATCGCGGCCGCGCGGCTGCTGTCACCGATCAGTGCGCCCAGGCCTGCACCCAGAGCGGCACCGGCACCCGTGCCGATGGCGGTCTGGTTGCCCTGGGGCGTGGCGCAACCGGCAAGGACGACGCCGGCGGCAACCAGGGTTGCCAAACGCAGGGAAAGGGTCTTTTTCATGGTCATTCTCCTTCTGGGGAAAAGCGCGGTTCAACTTGTTACCGACGCATCGATTATTGATTGAAAGCAGGCAGCGACTGTGGAACCATTCGATACCGCCTGCAACAAAAAAACAGGGCGTGGACTTGCTACCGCCGTCATGCCCCACTACGGTGACGGTTCGGACCACGGAATCGTCCCTACCGCCATGCTGCGCCACTCACTCTCGCCGCTGTTCGATCCGACCTCCATCGTCCTGCTCAGCCGCTATCCGCTGCCGCTGACCGGGTCGCTGCCGGATCGCCTGAAGGCCACCACGACAGAAGCCACGTTCAGCGCCGCGGGCGGCATGTGCCTGCCCGCGCTGCGCGGATTGGCGCCTGGCGAGCGGCCGGATCTGGCCATCGTCTGGGTCGCGCCCGACGAGCTGGAGCAAGCATTGCGCCTGCTCGCCCCGGTGGCCCCGCGCGCGGCCATCATCCACGGCCGCACGCAGGGCGCGGAACAGGCCGATCTGTGCACCCGCTGGGCGCGCGAGCACGACTGCGTCCTGATCGGCCCGCACTCGCTGGGCGTGCAGCGTCCGCACGCCGGCCTCAACGCCAGCCTGCATCCGACGCTCGCACGCTCGGGGCGTGTCGCCCTGGTGGCGCAGTCGCGCGCCATCATGGCCGCCGTCATGGACTGGGCCGACGACAGCCATACGGCGTTTTCGCTGGCCGTCTCGCTGGACGAGTCCGATCGGGTCAACCCGGCCCGACTGCTGGACTTCCTGGCGTCGGATCCGCACACCGACAGCATTGCGCTGTACATCGAGAACATCGGCGAGGCGCGCCCCTTCATGAGCGCGCTGCGCGCGGCCGCCAGCGCCAAGCCCGTGGTCGTGCTGCGTCCGGGACGCGCGCTGCCGGCGCCGGCGGGCGCACCGCTGCCGCCGGACACCGTGTTCGACACCGCGCTGCGACGCGCAGGCGCCCTGCGGGTGCAGTTCTTCGTGCAGCTGTTCTCCACCATCAAGGCGCTGAACCAGTTCAGCCGGCCCCGCGGGCGGCGCGTGGCGCTCTTCGCCAATGGCGAGGGCCCGGTACGTCTGGCGCAGGACCTGATGGCGCTGCAGCATGCAATCAGCGGGGCGGCGCTGGCGGCCGACACGCGCACGCTGCTGCTGCAGACGCTGTCGCCCGATGCGCAGACGACCAACCCGGTCATCGAGCGCGCGCCGCTGACGCCGCAGACCGTGACCGCCACCCTCAAGCATCTGCTGGGCGACGCCAACGTCGATGGCGTCCTGCTGCTGCTCACCCCCGACGTGCGCAGCGACCTGCCCGGCATCGTCGACGCCCTCTGTACGCTGGTGCCGCAGGCGCGCAAGCCGGTCGTGACCTGCCTGATGGGGGATGCCTCCATGCGCGGGCTGCGCGACCGCATGGCGCGCGCGGGCGTGCCCGCGTTCCGCACCCCGGAAACCGCCTCGGACGCCTTCGGCCAGATCGCGCGCTTCCATTACAACCAGCAACTTCTGCAGCAGACGCAACCCCCGGAAGGCCTGGCGGCACCGGCCGATGTGGCGGGTGCCGAGGCCATCATCGATGCCGCGCGCGCCGATGGCCAGTCCGTGCTGGCACCCGACGCCACGGCGCGCCTGCTGGCGGGCTTCGGCGTGGTGCTGGCCGACGGCCACGACGCGCCAGCCGCCGGCACGCCGCTCGCGCGGCTGCGCATCGTGCGCGATGCCGTCTTCGGTCCGGTGCTCAGCGTCGGCGCCGCGGATGCCTGGCCGACGGCGTCCAGCGCGGGCCTCGAGCTGGTCCCCCTGAACGGCTTCCTCGCCCAGCGGCTGATGGAGCGCAGCCCGCTCGCGGGCTTCGGACTGCTGCAACGCCTGGCGCCCGTCGCGCAGGATGCGCTGGAGGACCTGCTGATCGCGTTCGGCGAGGTGGCCGTGGCCCTGCCCGACCTGGCCGAGGCCACGCTCGAGCCGGTGGCGCTGGACGAGACGCGGATCGCCGTGCACGGTGCACAGCTGCGCCTTACCCCGCAGCCTGCGCCGCGCCGCGCGGGGCATCCGCACCTGGCGATCGCGCCCTACCCGATCCGCTGGGTGCGCCCGCAGCAGTTCGCCGACGGCACGACCTGGACGCTGCGCCCGATCCGGCCCGAGGACGCCGAACCCCTGCAGACCTTCGTGCGGGAATTGTCAGAACAATCGCGCTACATGCGCTTCGTGTCGGCACTGCGCGAGCTGCCGCCCCGCATGCTGGCCCGCTACACCCAGATCGACTACGACCGCGAAGTGGCCTTCGTGGCCACCCTGCAGCTGCCCAACCCGCTGCATCGCGGTCACCCGCGCGAGGCGGTCATCGGGCTGGCGCATTACCTGCGCAACGCCGACGGCGTCGGCGCGGAATACGCGCTGGCGGTCAGCGACGACTGGCAGCGCCGCGGCCTGGGGCCCGCGTTGATGCAGGCGCTGATCCAGGCGGCGCGCGACCAGGGCCTGGCGTACATCGAAGGCAGCGTGCTGGCCACCAACCGGCCCATGATCAAGCTCATGACGCGGCTGGGCTTCCAGAACGAACGGTATCCGGATGACCCGAGCATGCGCCGCATCTGGCTGGACCTGACCAAGCCGGCCCCGCCGAGCGGCGTCGAGGCGGTGGCGCCAATCAGCCCGGCGGGCTGACGGGAGGCCCGCTGGACGGGGCCTGCCCCGGCTTCGCGGCCAGGCGCATGACGGCGCGGGCCTGGCCGCGGGCCTTCGCGCGAGGCGTAGACGCCCGCCAGTCCGGCGGGGTGACCGACGGGCCGCTGGGCAGCGCCGCCGTCTCAGGAAGCCAAGGCGTCGCGCGACAGGATCATGGACCAGGCACGCATGGTCATCACCGTCTCGCCGTCCTGGTTGGTCAGCGTGAACTCGGACAGCACGAGACCCCGGCCCGGCTTGCTGCTCGAGAGCCGTGATTCGAGCGTGGTGCGCCGCACCGAGATCACGTCACCCGGGCGCACTGGCAGGATCCACGACACCTTTTCGATGCCGGGCGAGCCCGAACTTGCCGTCTCCAGCAGGTAGGCATCGCACATCAGCCGCATGGTGCGCGCGCACGTGTGCCAGCCGCTGGCGATCAACCCACCGTAGATCGACTGCCTGGCGGCCGCCTCGTCGGTGTGAAAGCTCTGCGGATCGAACTGGCGGGCGAACGCGATGATCTCGTCCTTGTCCAGCGAAAAGCTGCCGACCTCCTGCAGGCCCTCGCCCAGGAAATCCTCGTAGTAGTAGCGCTTGTTCATGGCCGGTCCTCCTCGCTGGCCAGCAGCCGCTCACGCAGGGCCTCGCGCACGTGCGGACGCTCGGCGAACGGGTCTGGCGGACGACCGGAGCGCAGCATGCCTTCCATGCGCGCCTCGAGATTGCCCAGGGCATGCGGATGCGAATAGATGTAGAAGCGGCCCTCGTCGATGGCATCGAAGGTCATGCGCCCGACATCCTGCGCGCTGACCTTGCCCGAGGTCACGGCCTTGCGGCTGTTCTCGCGGCCGACCTGCTGTGAGCGCGTGAGGGGGCCGGCGGGCGCGGGCCGGTTGCGCTCGGCGTCCACGATGCCGGTGGGCACGAAGTACGGACACAGCACCGAGGCGCCGATGGGCGCCCCCACCAGATCCAGGTCGTGGTACAGCGATTCCGACAGCGAGATGACCGCCTCCTTGGAGACGTTGTAGACCCCCATGTTGGGCGGATTGAGCAGGCCCGCCATGGACGCCGTGTTGACCACGTGGCCGCGGTAGCCGGGCTGCGCGCGGCTGGCCGCCACCATGGCCGGCACGAACTGCCGGATGCCGTGGATGACGCCCCAGAGGTTGACGCCGAGCACCCAGTCCCAGTCCATCTGGGTCGATTCCCACACCAGGCCGCCCGCCCCCACGCCCGCGTTGTTGAACAGCAGGTGCGGCGCGCCAAAGCGTGCCAGCGCCGCCTGCGCGAAGTCCGCCATGGCCTCGCCGTTGCTGACGTCCACGCGCTGGGCCAGCACCTGCGCGCCCGCCGACAGCATCTCGGCCTCCGTCTCGCGCAGCGCGTCTTCCTGCACGTCGGCCAGCACGAGCCGCATGCCGCGCGCCTGTGCGATGCGGGCGAACTCGCGGCCAAAGCCGCTGCCCGCCCCCGTGATGACCGCTACCCTGTCGCGATACTCGAACATCGGTGTCTCCTGTGATGGTTGGTTCATGTCGTTCACGCGGGACCTGTTGACGCCCGGCCGCGTGGCGGCCCGGATGCCCGCCTGCGCCAGGCGAGGCGTCCCGGCCGTGCGCGGCCGGCGGCCAGCCCCCCGCGCCGTCGTCAGAGAATGGCCGAGACGCCGCCGTCCACGGCGAGCACCTGACCCGTGATGTGCTTGCCGGCGTCGGACACGAACAGCAGCGCCGCGCCTTTCAGGTCCTGGTCGTCGCCCAGGCGGCGCAGGGGCGCGCGGCCGATGACCTTGTCCTCGCCCAGCTCCGCGAGCAGGCCCTTGGTCATGCGCGAGGGGAAAAAGCCCGGCGCGAGCGCATTGACGCGGATGCCGTGGCGGCCCCACTCGCCCGCCAGCGAGCGCGTGAAGTTGATGACGGCCGCCTTGCTGGTGTTGTAGGCGAGCGTGCGCATCTCGTCGGGGGCATTGCCGCGCAGGCCGGCGATCGAGGCGATGTTGAGGATGCTGCCCGTGCCGCGCGGGATCATGCTGCCCACGCCCACGGCCTGGGACAGCACGAAGATGCCGCGCACGTTCAGGTTCATGACCTTGTCCCAGGCCTCGAGCGGATGCTCCTCGGCCGGCGCGCCCCAGGACGCGCCGGCATTGTTGACCAGCACATCCACGCCGCCCAGCCGCTCGATGGCGGTGGCGGCCAGGCGTCGCGCGTCCTCGGGCTCGCCCACGTTGGCCTGCACCCAGGTGGCCTCGATGCCGCGCTTGGCCAGATGCTCGACGGCATGTTCGAGCTCGTCGGCCTTGCGGGCGGACAGCACCAGGCGGGCACCGGCGTCGCCCAGCGCCTCGGCCAGCTGCAGGCCGAGCCCGCGCGAGCCCCCGGTGATGAGGGCGGTCTTGTCTTTCAGGCTGAACAGGGATTCGATGGACATGGCAGGGATCTCGAAACGGCGCCGGCGCCAGCGGGCGCGCGGCGGCCAGGGATTGGGTCAGAACCAGGCGTCCTGCATCGCGAGCGTCGTCGTGTCGAGCGACGCAAGCAGATCCAGGCGGGCATCGACGCCGGGAATTTCCCAGCGCAGGAAGTACTGGCAGGCGTGGCGCTTGCCGCGATGGAAGTCATCGTCGCCGTCGGCGGCCAGGGCCTGCTCCAGCCAGATCCAGCCCACGACGAGGTGGCCGAAGGCTTCCAGGTACAGGCTGGCGTTGGCCAGCGTGCGCTGGGGGTCCCCCGCCTGCCACAGGGTGGCGGTGACGGCGAGCAGCCGCGCCCAGCGCGGCGCCAGGATGGCCGCGGCCTCGGCCACGATGCCATCCGCATGCCCGCTGGCGCGCGCCAGCGTGGCGCGCACGTGCGCATCCAGCGCGGCCAGGGCCGCGCCGTCCTGCATGACCACCTTGCGGCCCAGCAGGTCCAGGCCCTGGATGCCGTGCGTGCCTTCGTGGATGGGGTTGAGCCGGTTGTCGCGATAGAACTGCTCGACCGGGTAGTCACGCGTATAGCCATAGCCGCCATGGACCTGGATGGCCAGGCTGTTGGCGTGCAGGCACCATTGCGACGGCCAGCTCTTGGCGATGGGCGTGAGGATGTCCAGCAGCAGGCCTGCCTGCGCCCGGCGCGCGTCGTCCGGATGGGTGCGCTGCTCGTCGACCAGCCAGGCGCAATACAGGTTCAGCGCCAGCGCGCCCTCGACCGCGGCCTTCTGGGCCAGCAGCATGCGGCGCACGTCCGCGTGGGCGATGATCGGCACCTGGGGCGACGCCGGGTCCTTGCCCGCGACACCCATGGGCCGGCCCTGCGGCCGTTCGCGGGCATAGGCCAGGGCGTGCAGGTAGCCGGTGTAGCCCAGCGCGGTGGCGCCCAGGCCCACGCCGATGCGCGCCTCGTTCATCATGTGGAACATCGCGGCCAGGCCCTCGCCCACGCCGCCCACGCGCCAGCCCAGCGCGCCGGGCGCGGGTGCCAGGCCCAGGTCGACCCCCGGCGTGAAGCGGCCTTCGCCGAAGTTCAGCAAGGTATTGGTGGCGCCGCGATAGCCCATCTTGTGGTTGAGGCCGGCCAGCGCCACGTCGTTGCGCTCGCCCACGCTGCCGTCGCGCCGCACCACGCGCTTGGGCACGATGAACAGCGACAGCCCGCGCACGCCCGGCACGAGCTTGCCATCCGCCCCGGGAATCTTGGCCAGCACCAGATGCACGATGTTCTCGGACAGCTCGTGCTCGCCCGCCGAGATCCACATCTTGTTGCCGAAGAGGCGGTAGCGCGGCCCGAACGGGTCTTCCGCGGCGTCCGGTGCCTCGTCCGGCACGGCGCGCGTGGCCACGTCCGACAGGGACGAGCCGGCCTGCGGCTCGGACAGGCACATCGTGCCGAAGAAGCGGCCCGTGAGCTGCGGCCGCACGAATGCATCCACCTGCGCCGGCGTGCCATGGGCGATCAGCAGGTTGCAGTTGCCCATCGACAGGAAGGGATAGGCGGATGTCCCGACATTGGCGGCCTGGAACCAGGCCATGCAGGCTTTCTCCACCACCATGGGCAGCTGCATGCCGCCCAGGTCCTCGTCGTGCGATGCCGCCATGAAGCCCGCATCGCAGAAGGCCCGCAAGGCCTCGCCCACCTCCGGGATCATGTGGATCCGCTCGCCGTCGAAGACGGGCTCGTTGAGGTCGGCCTTGCGGTTGTGCGGGGCGAACTTGTCGGTGGCGATGGCCTGGGCCGTGTCGAGCACGGCCTCGAAGGTCTCCTGGCCGTGCTCGGCGTAGCGCGGGCGCTCGCACAGCCGCGCCACGTCCAGCCACTCGTACAGGATGAAGCCCAGATCGCGTCGGGACAAGAGGCGTGACATCACACGATCTCGAAGAGGCCGGCTGCGCCCATGCCGCCCCCGATGCACATGGTGACCACCGCCAGCCGCGCGCCGCGCCGCTTGCCTTCGATCAGGGCGTGGCCGGTCAGGCGCTGGCCGCTCACGCCATACGGGTGGCCCACGGCGATCGCACCGCCATCCACGTTCAGGCGATCGGCCGGGATGCCCAGCTTGTCGCGGCAATACAGCACCTGCACGGCGAACGCCTCGTTCAGTTCCCAGAGATCGATGTCGGCGACCTTCAGGCCGGCGCGCTCGAGCAGCTTGGGAATGGCGAACACCGGGCCGATGCCCATTTCGTCGGGCTCGCAGCCCGCCACGGCAAAGCCGCGGAAGATTCCCATCGGCTGGATACCGCGCGCCTGCGCGGCCTGCCGGCTCATGACGACGCAGGCGCCCGCGCCATCCGAGAACTGGCTGGCATTGCCGGCGGAGATCACGCCGCCCGGGATCGCCGGGCGGATCTTCGCCACGCCCTCCAGCGTCGTGTCGCTGCGAATGCCCTCGTCCTTGTCGAGCGTCACCTCGCGGGTCACGATCTGCCGGGTGCGCGGGTCGGCCACCGCCATGCGCGTGGTGACCGCCACGATCTCCTCGGACAGCCGGCCCTCGGCCTGGGCGGCCGCCGCCCGCTGCTGGCTCTGCACGCCATATTCGTCCTGGCGCTCGCGCGAGATGCCGTAGCGCTTGGCCACCTGCTCGGCCGTCTGCAGCATGTTCCAGTAGATCTCGGGCTTGTTCTGCGTGAGCCAGTGTTCGGTGGCCATGTGGCGGTTGGCCTGGTTCTGCACGCACGAGATCGATTCGACCCCGCCGGCCACATAGACCTCGCCCTCGCCGGCGATGATGCGTTGCGCCGCCAGGGCGATGGTCTGCAGGCCCGACGAGCAGAACCGATTGACGGTCATGCCGCTGACCGTGACGGGGCAGCCCGCGCGCAGGGCGATCTGGCGCGCGATGTTGCCACCGGTGGCGCCTTCGGGCGTCGCGCAGCCCATGATGACGTCCTCGACGTCGCCGGCGGCGATGCCGGCGCGCTCGATCGCGACCGCCACGGCGGCGCCACCCAGGGTCGCGCCATGGGTCATGTTGAAGGCGCCGCGCCACGACTTGGCAAGCGGCGTGCGGGCGGTACTGACGATGACGGCTTCGTTCATGCGATGCTCCTGATCATTCGAAATCCCGGCCTTCGAGGACGAGCCGGCGCAGCAGCGGCGCGGGCTTCCAGAACTCGGGGTCGGCTTGACGATTGCGCGCGAACGTCTGCATGGCATGCATGACGTTGTAGAGGCCCACTTCGTTGGCGTACTGCATCGGGCCGCCGCGATACACCGGGAAGCCGTAGCCGGTCAGGTAGACCAGGTCGATGTCCGAGGCGCGCAGCGCGATGCCTTCTTCGAGGATGTGGCAGGCCTCGTTGACCAGCGCGAACACCAGGCGCTCGACGATCTCGCTGTCCGGGATCTTGCGCGGCGTGATGCCCGACGCGTCGCGGTACGCGGCGATCATGCCCTCGACCTCGCGCGACGGGATGGCCTTGCGATCGCCCGGCTTGTAGTCGTACCAGCCCTTGCCGACCTTCTGGCCCTTGCGATCGAACTGCTCGATCAGCTGATCCGCGAGCTTGCCGTAGTGCAGCCCGGGCTTTTCCTTGGCGCGGCGCTGGCGGATGTCGTAGCCGATGTCGTTGCCGGCCAGATCGCCCATGCGGAACGGGCCCATCGCAAAGCCGAAGCGCTCGATGGCGCCATCGACCTGGGCCGGCGTGGCGCCTTCCTCGAGCATGAAGACCGCCTGGCGCGAGTACTGCTCGATCATCCGGTTGCCGATGAAGCCATCGCACACGCCGGACACCACGGCAGTCTTGCGCAGGGTCTTGCCCAGCTTCATGACCGTACCCAGGACGTCGTCGGCGGTCTTGTCGCCGCGCACGACTTCGAGCAGCTTCATCACGTTGGCCGGGCTGAAGAAATGCGTGCCCACGACGTCCTGCGGACGCTGCGTGATCGCCGCGATACGGTTCACGTCCAGCGTGGAGGTGTTGGTGGCCAGGATCGCGCCGGGCTTCATCACCGCATCGAGCTGGCGGAACACCTGTTCCTTGATGTCGAAGCGCTCGAACACCGCCTCGATCACGATGTCGGCCTGGGCGATGTCGTCATAGGACAGCGTCGGCTGGATGAGGCCCATGCGCTGCTCGACCTGCTCGGCCGTGAGCTTGCCCTTCTTCGCGCTGTTCTCGTAGTTCTTGCGGATGGTCGCCAGGCCGCGGTCCAGGGCTTCCTGCTGCAGTTCCAGCAGCTGCACGGGGATGCCGGCGTTGGCAAAGTTCATGGCGATGCCACCGCCCATGGTGCCGGCACCGATCACGGCCGCGCGCTGGATCGGCCGCAGCGGCGTGTCCCTGGTCACGCCGGGCACGTCGCTGGCCGCGCGCTCGGCAAAGAAGGCGTGGCGCAGCGCGCGCGACTCGGGCGTCATCGACAGCTCGAGGAAGTAGCCCAGCTCCTTTTTCAGCGCGTCATCGAACTTGTCCTTCACGGCCGCCGCCACGGCGTCCACGCAGCGCAGCGGCGCGGGGTACTGCGGCGCCGTCGCAGCCACCGTCATGCGCGCCCAGCCCAGGTAACCGTCGGGGTTGGGATAGTCGATGCGCAGGTCGCGGGCGCGCGGATGCCGGCTCTCGCCGGCGACGCGCTGCGCCAGGGCCAGGGCCGCCGCCAGCACGTCGCCCTCGACCACCTCGTCGAACAGCTTGGTGTCCGCCAGCGCCTTGGCCGGCACGGGTTCGCCCGACACGATCATGTTCAGGCCGCGCTCCAGGCCGACCAGCCGCGGCAGGCGCTGCGTGCCGCCCGCGCCCGGCAGCAGGCCCAGCTTGACCTCCGGCAGGGCGACCTGGGTGTCGGCCGCGGCCACGCGGTAGTGGCAGCCCATGGCCAGTTCCAGGCCACCGCCCATCGCCGTGCCATGCAGCGCGGCGACGACGGGCTTGGCGCTGGCCTCGACGGTCTGGATGACCGTGCCCAGGTGCGGCGCCTGCGACATGCGCGGGGTGTTGAATTCGCGGATGTCCGCCCCGCCCGAGAACAGCTTGCCCTCGCCGTTGAGGACGATGGCGCGCACGGCGCTGTCCTGGTTGGCACGGGTGATGGCCTCCACGACGCCCTGGCGGGTCGCGTGGTTGAGCCCGTTCACGGGGGGATTCCTGAGCGTGACGATGGCCACGCCTGAATCGACTCGGTACTCGGCTGTCATGCCTGAAGCTCCTGAAACGATGGAAAAATGCGGTGGTCCGGCGCCCCGCCAGCGGCGCACCGGGCGCTAGACCTCCAGCCAGTCGCGCCGGACGTCGGCGTTGCCGCGCAGGCCCTGCGGCGTGCCTTCGAACACCATGCTGCCGTGGCCCATGACATAGACCCGGTCGGACACGTCGAAGGCGATCGACAGCTTCTGCTCGATGAGCAGCACGGCCAGGCCCCTGGCCTTGAGCTGCAGCAGGAAATCCGCGACCTGCTGGACGACCATCGGGGCGAGCCCCTCGGTCGGTTCGTCGATGATCACCACCGACGGGTTGCCCATGAGCGTGCGGCACAGCGTGAGCATCTGCTGCTCGCCACCGGACAGCACGCCCGCCGGGGTGTTGGCTCGCTCGCCAAGCCGCGGGAAAAGTTGGTACATATCATCGAAGGTCCAGCGATCGGGCTGGCGCGTCTTCTGGCCAAGGAACAGGTTCTGCTCGACGGTCATGGCGGGGAAGATGTCGCGGCTCTCGGGCACGTAGCCGATCCCCAGGTGCGCGATGTCGTGGGTCGCCAGGCCGATCGTCTCGCGCCCGTCCAGGCGCACGGACCCGGTGCGATGCACCAGGCCCATGATCGCCTTGGCCGTCGTGGAGCGGCCCACGCCGTTGCGCCCCAGCAAGGCCACGACCTCGCCCGCGCGCAGGTCCAGGTCGACGCCGTGCAGGATGTGGCTCTTGCCGTAGAAGGCATGCAGGTCGCGCACCGACAGCAGGGGGTCCGCCCCGGTGCGGGCGCCGGGGGCCAGGTCGGCGGCAGTGACGGTGGCGTTCATGCGTGCGTCTCCGGTGTCGCGCCCAGATAGGCTTCCTGCACGCGCGGGTTCTCGCGGATGCGTTGCGGCGTGTCGCTGGCGATGACCTCGCCGTAGACCAGCACCGAGATGCGGTCGGCGAGGCCGAACACCACGCTCATGTCGTGCTCGACCATGAGCAGGGTGCGCCCCTCGGACACCGTGCGGATGAGCTCGACCACGCGGTCCGTCTCGTGGCGGCTCATGCCGGCGGTGGGCTCGTCCAGCAGGATCACCTTGGCGCCACCGGCAATGGTGATGCCGATCTCCAGGGCGCGCTGCTCGGCATAGGTCAGCAGGCCCGCCGGGGTGTCCCGGCGGCGCTGCAGGCCCAGGCGTTCGAGCACGTCCTCGGCGCGGGCGGTGACGTCGCCAAGGCCGCTCAGGCGCTTCCAGAAGGAATAGCCATGGCCCTGCGACCACAGCACCGCGCAGCGCAGGTTCTCGAACACGGACAGGTTGTGGAAGATGTTCGTGATCTGGAAGCTGCGCGAGAGCCCCCGCCGGTTGATCTCGTAGGGCGGCATCCCGGTGATCTCCTGGCCCTGCAGCTGGATGGAGCCGCTGGACACCGGGATGCGACCGGACACGAGGTGGAACATGGTGGACTTGCCGGCCCCGTTGGGGCCGATGACGGCGTGCCGCTCGCCTTCGTGCACCGTCAGGTTCAGACCGCGGATGATGGCGGTGTTGCCGAAGTTCTTCTTCACGTCCTGCAGGACGAGGGCCGGCGGCATGGCCGGCACGCGCGCGGTGTCGTTCATGCCGCACCTCCCTGCTGGATGTCGCTCGCGATGCGGCCCTGGACCTCGTCCCAGGCCTGACCCAGCGCCCGGCCCGCGCGCCAGAGCCACGCCCCGCCCAGGGCGAGCCACAGGCCGGCGATGACCCAGGATGTCACGGTGCGCGCGTTGAAGGCGATGCCCGCGAAGGTGAACTCGCTGCTGGCCACCTGGCTCCAGCTCAGGCCGTACGCCATCTCGATGATGACGATGGCTGGCAGGAGCGCAAAGACCGCGGCCAGGCACGCCACGAGCAAGGGTCCCCGCACGCGGGCGAAGTAGCCCGCGCGCGACACCGCGAGCAGCGATGCCGCGACACCCGCCAGCCCGCCCGGGGCGAACATGACGAGCAGCACGAAGAACAGGCCCAGGTAGAGCTGCCAGGCGAAGGTGACTTCGGACAGCCCCACCGAGAAGAACACGAACACCAGCGCCCCCACGACCGGCCCGAAGAACAGCCCCGCGCCGCCGATGAAGGTGGCGAGCAGCATGCCGGCCGACCGGATGGCGCCGACGTTCTCGGCGTTGACGATCTCGAAGATCATGACCAGCAGCCCGCCACCGATGCCGGCGAAGAACGCCGACAGCACCAGCACGATGAAGCGCACGCGCTGGGGGTTGTAGCCGATGAATTCGGCCCGCTCGGCGTTGTCGCGCACCGCGTTGGCGATGCGCCCGAGCGGCGTGCGCGTGAAGGCGTACATGGCCACCATGCACACGAAGGTCCAGGCAGCGACCAGGTAGTACACCTGGATCGCCGGGCCGAAGGTGATGCCCAGGAACGGCTCGCCGACCATGCGGTCGGTGTAGATGCCGCCTTCGCCACCGAAAAAGCCGGTGAACATCATGGCCACGGTGTGCACGAGCTCGCCGATGCCCAGCGAGATCATGGCGAAGGTCACGCCCGAGCGCTTGGTGCTGATCCAGCCGAAGATGACGCCGAACACCGCGCCGAACACCCCGCCCACGAGCGGGATGAGCATGACGGGGATGCCCAGCGTGCCTTCGCCGATGCGGTTCAGCGCGTGGATGGCGAAGTAGGCGCCCAGGCCCGAGTACACCGCGTGGCCGAACGACAGCATGCCCGTCTGGCCCAGCAGCATGTTGTAGGACAGGGCGAGCACGATCATCGCGCCCATTTGCGACATGAGCGAGATCGAGGCGTTGCGCGTGAAGATAAGCGGCAGCACCACGAACAGCACGGCGATCGCCGCCCAGACCAGCCAGTGGCCGGACCGCGTGCCAGGGGTGGTCGCGCCGCGGCGCGTGGCCGCGGGAAGCGCAGTTGGAGTGGCAGAAGTCATCATGTCTCCCGGGTTCCCATGAGGCCACGCGGCCGGAAGATCAGCACGAGCACCAGGAGCAGGTAGGGGATGATCGGCGCGATCTGCGCGATGCCCACGCTCAGCACCGGATACAGCGGGGTGTCGGGCGTGACCGTCCAGCCGGCCCAGCCGGCGAAGGTGGCCAGCGAGGCGTTCACGCCGGTGGCCATCACCTGGATGATGCCGATGACCAAGCTGGCGATGAACGCGCCCGCGAGCGAACCCATGCCACCCACCACGGTGACCACGAAGATGATCGGCCCCACCGCCATGGCCATGCTCGGATCGGTGACGAAGGCGTTGCCGCCGATGACACCGGCCAGCCCGGCGAGCAGGCAGCCCCCGCCGAACACCAGCATGAACACCCGCGGCACGTTGTGCCCCAGCGCCTGGACGGCATCGGGATGGGTGAGCGCGGCCTGGATGACCAGGCCGATGCGCGTGCGGTTGAGCAGCAGCCATAGACCGCCCAGCATGGCGACTGAGACGGCCATCATGAAGCCGCGGTAGATGGGGAACTGCGTGCTGAAGAGCGTGAACAGCGTGCCGTCCAGCTCGGGCGGGACGCGGTAGGGCACGGCCACCTTGCCCCAGGCCAGCTGCACCAGCTCGAGGATCACGAAGGACAGCCCGAAGGTGAAGAGCAGCTCGTGGACATGGCCCCAGCGATGCACACGGCGCAGGCCGTAGCGCTGCACCAGCGCGCCCAGCAGGCCGACGATGACGGGGGCGATGAACAGCGCGATCCAGAACGCCGCGCGGGACAGGCCCGGCACGCCCTGCAGCATGGCCACCACCGAGTACGCGAAGTAGGCGCCCAGCATGTAGAAGCTGGCGTGGGCGAAGTTGAGCACGCCCATCATGCTGAAGATCAGGGTCAGGCCCGCTGCCATCATGAACAGCAGCAGGCCGTAGCTGATCCCGTTGAGCAACGAAATCAGGAAGAACTCCATGCGACGGCCTCCCGGGGCGACGGGATCAGGAAGGACGCTTCATCTGGCACGTGCTGGGCAGCGCCATCTCATCGGCCGTGAAGGTGCGCTCCAGGCGCCAGCCGTGGCCGGTGCCTTCCTGGTCGATCTTCACCTTGTCACCGTCCACCTTCTGCCAGCTGGCCATGAAGAACGGCTGCTGGAGCTGGTGATCCTCCGCGCGCAGCGTGACCGGGCCGTGCATCGCCTTGACCGTCAGCCCTTCCATGGCCTTGGCCACGTCCAGCGGATTGGTCGAACCGGCCTTGTTGATGGCTTCAGCCAGCAGCATCATGCCGGTGGGGCCCACGCCGTTCCAGAAGTCGGCGTTGTTGTAGCGCGCCTTGTAGTCCTTGATCGCCGCCTGGGTTTCGGGGGCTTCCCAGTTGAAGGCAGCAATGCGATAGACGCGGTCCACGCCCGACTCGCCGATCAGGGTCGGGGCACCGGTGTTGTCGGCATAGAAGGTATAGAAGCGCGCGGTCACGCCGGCATCGCGCGCGGCCTTCACGAGCAGGCCCAGGTCCGAGCCCCAGTTGCCGGTGATGACGGTGTCGGCGCCGGACGAGCGGATCTTGGCGGCGTACTGCGAGAAGTCGGTCACCCGGGCGAGCGGATGCAGGTCTTCGCCCACGATCTCGACATCGGGCTTGGCTTCCTTGAGCTTTTCGCGCGCGGCCTTGGCCACGCTGTGGCCGAAGGAATAGTCCTGGTTGATCAGGTAGACCTTCTTCGTGTCCGGACGATTCTCGGCGATGAACTTGACGATGCCACCGACCTTCATGTCGACGTGCCCGTCCAGGCGGGCATGCGAGAAGGTGCAGTTGGCGTTGGTCTGCACCGGATCGACGGCGGCCTGGTTGATGTAGAGCACCGGATTGTCCGGGTTGCGCGCGTTGTTGCGATCGACCGCCTGCTGCAGCGGGATGCCCACGCCCGAGCCCATGCCCTGCACCACGTAATGGATGTTCTGGTCGATCGCGGTCTTCAGCTGCGAGAGCGACTCCTGCGGGGAGAGCTTGTTGTCGAAGGGGACGATCTCGAACTTCACGCCCTTGGCCCAGCCTTCCTTGTTGGCCAGCTCCGCACCGAACTGCCAGTTGCGCAGCAGGTCGTTGCCCACGGGGCCCATGAGCCCGGAGAGCGGGTCGATGAACGCGATGCGCACCGTCTGCTCGGCGGCCTTGGCCGGACCGATCAGGAGCGCGCCGACCGATGCCGCGCAGGCCAGCACATACGAAAACTTCTTCATGGATGTCTCCTCGGGTGCTCTATGTCGCGTGCGCATCGAGGCGCACGTCGTCTGCCGGCTATCGCGCCGGCGGCGTTGCGGCCGCGTTGGCCGCACGGCGGGCCTGCAGGGACAGGCCCGCCGCGCTATCCGGTCAGGCGTCCTTCTTCAGGGGCTGCTTGCCATAGGTCTCGCGCAGCGAGGTCTTGAGCATCTTGCCGGTGGCCCCGAGCGGGATGGACTCGACGAAGACCACGTCATCGGGCTCCTGCCACTTCGCCACCTTGTCGCGGAACCAGGCAAGCAGCGTGTCGCGATCCACCGTGGCGTCGGGCCGCCTGACCACCACCAGCAACGGACGCTCGTCCCACTTGGGGTCCGGCACCGCGATGCAGGCCGCCATGGCCACGTCCGGGTGCGCCATGGCGATGTTCTCGAGCTGGATGGACGAGATCCATTCGCCGCCCGACTTGATGACGTCCTTGCTGCGGTCCGTGATGCGGATGAAACCGTCAGGATCGATGCTGCACACGTCGCCCGTCGGGAACCAGCCATCGACCAGCGGCGACTGATCCTCGCGACCGAAGTAGCGCGAGATCACCCAGGGGCCGCGCACCAGCAGTTCGCCCTCGGTCTTGCCATCCCAGGCCTGCTCGGTGCCGTCCGGGCCCAGGGTCTTGATGTCCACGCCGAACGGCGGGCGCCCCTGCAGGCCCTTCAAGGCCAGGAGCTCGTCGCGCGACAGCGCGCGGTGCTTGGGCTTCAGGGCGCAGGCGCTGCCGATGGGGCTGGTCTCGGTCATGCCCCAGGCGTGCACCACGCGCACGTCGTACTCGTTCTCGAACTTGGCGATCATGGCGGGTGGGCAGGCCGAGCCGCCGATCACGGTGCGGCGCATGGTCGAGAACCGCAGGCCGTTCTTTTCCACATGGCCCAGCAGGCCCTGCCAGACGGTGGGCACGCCGGCCGAGATCGTGACGCCTTCGGACTCGAACAGTTCGTAGAGGCTCGCGCCATCCATGGCGGGGCCGGGGAAGACCAGCTTGGCACCGGTCATGGCCCCCATGTACGGGATGCCCCACGCATTGACGTGGAACATCGGGACCACCGGCAGCACCACGTCGGAGGCCGACAGCGACAGCACGTCCGGGCTCACGCCCATCATCGTGTGCAGCAGCGTCGAACGATGGCTGTACAGCACGCCCTTGGGATTGCCCGTCGTGCCCGAGGTGTAGCACAGCGAGGACGCCGAGTTCTCGTCGAATTCGGGCCAGTCGAACTCGGCCGAGCCTTCGGCGATCAGGTCTTCGTAGGCCTGCACACCCGCGACCTTGCTGGCCGGCAGGCGGCTCGCGTCGGTCATGGCGACGAGCTGGGTCAGGCCCGGGCACTGGCCGGCAAAGCCGTCGACCAGCGGCTGGAAGGTGGTGTCGTAGAAGAGCCAGGTGTCGGCGGCGTCGTTGGCGATCCAGGCGATCTGGGCGGGATGCAGCCGGGGATTGACGGTGTGCATGACCGCGCCGATGCCGGAGATCGCGAAGTACAGCTCCAGGTGGCGGTAGCCGTTCCAGGCGAGCGTGGCGATGCGGTCTCCGGGCTTGACGCCGCGGGCCACCAGGACGTGGGCCAGGCGCCGGGCGCGCGCATGGACTTCGCCCCAGGTCGTGCGGTGGATGTCGCCCTCCACGCGACGCGACACGATTTCCGTATCGCCGTGGAAGCGGTCCGCATAGCGGATCAGCGACGAGATCAGCAGCGGCTGCTGCATCATGAGTCCGAACATGGCATTTCCTTCGTGAGCAGCGGACGATGCCCCATCATCCGAGACCGTGATGCGGCGGCGCAATACGGGAAACTACCCGCACGCCCCGCCGATTCTTGCGTAACGCTCAGGCGCGCGTGGCGTAACGGCCCAGTTCGACCTTGGCGATGGCGCTGCGATGGACTTCGTCCGGACCGTCCACCAGGCGCAGCGTGCGCGCGTTGGCGTACATCTTGGCGAGCGGGAAGTCATCGCACATGCCGCCCCCGCCATGTGCCTGCATTGCCATGTCCACCGCGTCGCAGGCCACGGCGGGTGCCACGACCTTGATCATCGCGATCTCGGCGCGGGCCACCTTGTTGCCCACGGTGTCCATCATGTAGGCCGCCTTCAAGGTCAGCAGGCGCGCCATGTCGATGCGGCAGCGCAGGTTGGCGATGCGCTCGTGCCAGACGCTTTGCGCGGCGATCGGCTTGCCGAAGGCGACCCGCGAGCTCAGGCGGCGGCACATCAGTTCCAGGGCGCGTTCGGCCACGCCAAGCGCGCGCATGCAATGGTGGATGCGGCCCGGGCCCAGGCGCCCCTGCGCGATCTCGAAGCCGCGGCCTTCGCCCAGCAGCATGTTGGCCGCCGGCACCCGCACGTTCTCGAACAGGACCTCACAGTGCCCGTGCGGGGCATCGTCATAGCCCAGCACGTTCAGCGGCCGCAGGACCTTCAGGCCCGGGGTGTCCCAGGGCACGACGATCATCGACTGCTGCGCGTGGCGCGGGCCTTCCGGATTGGACTTGCCCATGAAGATGAAGATCTTGCAGCGCGGGTCGGCGGCACCGGAGGTCCACCACTTGCGCCCGTTCAGGACGTAATGATCGCCATCGCGCTCGATGCGCGACTCGATGTTGGTGGCGTCCGAGGACGCGACCGCGGGCTCGGTCATCGCAAAGGCCGAGCGGATCTCGCCGGCCAGCAGCGGATCGAGCCAGGCGCGCTTGATCTCTTCGGAGGCATAGCGATCCAGCGTCTCCATGTTGCCGGTGTCCGGCGCGGAGCAGTTGAAGACCTCGGAGGACCAGGCCATGGTGCCCATGATCTCGCACAGCGGGGCGTATTCCAGGTTGGTCAGGCCTTCCGGCACCCGGTCCGAATGCGGCAGGAACAGGTTCCAGAGGCCCGCCTTGCGGGCGAGCGGCTTGAGCTCCTCGACGATGGGGATGGGCTGCCAGGGATTGCCGGCGGCACGGTTGGCCGCCTGCTCCGCGTGGTACCGGTCATCGCCGGGGTAGATGTGTTCGTTCATGAAGCCCAGCAGACGCTCGCGCAGGGCTTCGACTTTGGGGGTATAGGCAAAATCCACAGGATCCTCCTCGGGGTCGGTGGGGCGTCGCAGGCGCCCCTGGTCGTTTCTTCGGTTGCTGGTTCATCAAGGCAACGCCCATGCCAATTTTTCCGGGCCCCAGGGAAAACCCCGGCCCCGCCGAGGGTGAGATCCCGGCGGGGCCGACGGCGCCGGCGCACAGGGATATCCACGCGCGCAACACCTGTGCTTCAATTCTGAAACACTCGCGCAACGGATGGAACACATGCCGGAACAGGCCACGCCCCTGCGGATCGCCGTGCTGCTCAACCACGCCACGCCCCTGGACCAGCCCAGCCGCCTGGCCGGCATCGTGCAGGCCGTCGTGCGCGAGCGCGCCCTGGCCGCCGACGTCCAGGTCTACGACCGCTCGGTGCACGAGCTGCTGCCCTTTGCCCACAGCCTGGCGCGCGAGGGCCGCGTCGACGCCTTCGTGTGCACGGAAACCGCGGGACGCTTCCTGCGCAGCCGGGTCGCGCCGCCCGTGGCGCTGATGCGCGCCAATGGCTTCGATCTGATGCACGCCCTGGCCGAGGCGGCGCGCGCCCACGCGCACGTTGCCGTGCTCAGCCGCATCCTGCACCCGGGCCTGGAAGCGCTGGCCGGGCTGCTGCGCATCCGGCTCGTGCAGCGCCAGTACGGCGGCACGGGCGATGTGGACGGGATCTTCGACGCCCTGGCCGCCGAGGGCGTGGGTGTGGTGGTCGGCTCCTCGATGGTGATCGAGCATGCCCAGGCGCGCGGCTTCGCGGGCGTGCTGGCCACGGCGCGCCATGCGGCGAGCCAGGCGCTGGACGACGCCATGGCCCTGTGCCGCCGCGCCCAGGCGCAGACACGGCACCGGCAGCGCCTGGACACGATGCTGGCGCACATCGACGAAGGCATCGCGCTTCTCGATGACGATGGCACGGTGGAAGCCGCCAACCCGGTGCTGCAGCGCCTGGTGGGGGGCGAGGGCCAGGAATGGATCGGCCAGCCGCTGGAGGCACTGGCGCCGGGCCTGGCGCAGGCCGATGTCGCGGGCCGGCTGCTGACCGTGGGCGGGCGCTCGCTGATCGTCACGCGCGTGCCCCTGGTGATCGATGGCGTGCCCAGCGGCGCGGTGCTCAAGGCCCAGGATGCGGAGGTCGTCGCGCGCACGGACCGGCACATCCGCTCGGCGCGGCGCACCAACCGGTTCGTCGCGCGCTATCACCTGTACCAGTTGCTGGGCGAGAGCCGGGCGATCCGCACGGTCGCGCGCCTGGCGGGGCAGTACGCGCGCACCCAGGCCACGGTGCTCATCACCGGCGAGACCGGCACGGGCAAGGAGGTGCTGGCCCAGGGCATCCACAACGCCAGCCGCAGCAAGGCCGGCCCCTTCGTCGCCATCAACTGCGCGGCGCTGCCCGAGGCGCTGCTGGAAAGCGAGCTCTTCGGCTACGAGGAAGGCGCCTTCAGCGGCAGCCGCAAGGGCGGCAAGCCCGGGCTCTTCGAGCTCGCCCACCTGGGCACCCTGTTCCTGGACGAGATCGGCGACATGCCGCTGTCCCTGCAGACCCGCCTGCTGCGCGTGCTGCAGGAACACGAGGTGATGCGGCTGGGCGGCACCGAGCCCACCCCGATCCAGGTGCGCATCATTGCCGCCACCCACCGCGACCTGGCCGCCCGCATGGCCGATGGCCTGTTCCGCGAAGACCTGTACTACCGCATCAACGTGCTGCGCCTGCACACGCCGCCGCTGCGGGCACGCCCCGAGGACCTGCCCGAGCTCGCCCGCCACATGGCCGGTGACATCGCCCGCCGGCTGGACCTGGGCGTGGACGTGCGCACGGTGGTGGCCGGCCTCACGCCGCTGCTGGCGCAGCACGCCTGGCCGGGCAACGTGCGCGAACTGGAAAACGTGGTCGAGCGGGCGCTGGTGGCCCTGGCGGCCGCACCGCCCCATACGCCGCCCCACCAGGCCTGGGCCGCCAGCCTGCCCGAACTGTTCGGCGCGGGCGCAGCGCCCATGGCAGGCGTGGCCACGCTGCCTGCCGCCGACGTGCGGGCGGCCGCGCCGCCCCCGGCCGGCACCACGCTGCGCGACCACCTGACGGATGCCGCGCGCGCCGAAGCCTTGCGGGCCGTGGCGGCACACGCCGGCAACCAGGCGGCTGCGGCGCGCGCGCTGGGGGTGAGCCGCTCCACGCTCTGGCGCCGACTGCGCGCCGGATCCGGCGTATGCTGATCGGTCCGGGCAATATCTCGCAACATGGTCCGACCCCGGCGGACCCGCTCACGGCAGGAGAGGGGCCATGATGCTGGAAGCATTCCCCGGCGACACGCTGAAGGTGCAGACGACGCCGCCCGGCGCGCCCGCCCCGCGCGAGGTCGCGCACGCCATCCTCGCGGGCTTCGAGCGCCACTATGCGCTGTTCCGCTATTGCGCGCAGCGCGCCAAGACCCTGTTCGAGAACGGCGACTGGCACGGCATCCAGCGCCTGAACCGCGACCGCATCGAGTACTACGATGCCCGCGTGCGCGAATGCGTGGCCCGGCTCGAGCGCGCCTTCCACGCGGGCGGGCTGCCGGACACCTTCTGGCAGCAGACCAAGCAGGAGTACCTGCCGCTGCTCGCCGACCATCTGCAGCCCGAATGCGCCGAGACCTTCTTCAACTCGGTCTCGTGCAAGATCCTGCAGCGCGAGTACTTCAACAACGACTTCATCTTCGTGCGCCCGGCCGTGGCCGCGGAGTTCCTGGACAGCGCGCGCCCGGCCTACCGCAGCTACTACCCCGCCACCGCCGGCCTGCGGCGCAGCCTCACGCGCATGCTGGCGGACTTCGGCCTGGCCGCGCCCTACGAGGACCTGCCGCGCGACGTGCGGCGCCTGGCCGCGGCGGGCGTGCGCGAGCTGCGCGCGCGGCCCTCGCGCAACATCGGCGGCATCCGCATCGAGCCCGACTGCCAGATCCACGTGCTCGCGAGCCTGTTCTTTCGCAACAAGGGCGCCTACGTGGTCGGCCGGCTCATCAACGCCAACACGATCTATCCGTTCGCCATTCCCCTGTTGCGCAGTCCGGCTGGCGAGCTGCGCGTGGACGGCCTGCTCTTCTCCTCGGATGACCTCGCCACGCTCTTCAGCTTCACGCGGGCGTACTTCCTGGTGGACATGGAGGCCCCGGCCTCCTATGTCAGTTTCCTGCGCACCCTGCTGCCCAACAAGGCCAAGGCCGAGCTCTACACCATGATCGGGCTGCAGAAGCAGGGCAAGACCCTCTTCTACCGCGACTTCCTGCACCACCTCGCGCACTCGCGCGACAACTTCGTCGTCGCCCCGGGCATCAAGGGCATGGTGATGAGCGTGTTCACCCTGCCGTCCTACCCCTATGTCTTCAAGGTCATCAAGGACCGCATCGCCAAGGACGGCATGACGCGCGAGACGGTCAAGCGCAAGTACCAGATGGTCAAGGTGCACGATCGCGTGGGGCGCATGGCCGACACCTGGGAGTACTCGCACGTGGCGCTGCCGCGCGCGCGCTTCGACCCGGCGGTGATCGACGAGCTGAAGTCGCTCGCCCCCAGCCTGATCGAGGAACAGGGCGACACCATCGTCATCCGCCACGTCTACATCGAACGCCGCATGACGCCGCTGAACCTGTATCTGCAGCGCGCCTCGCCCGCGCAGATGGAGCACGGCGTGCGCGAATACGGCAATGCCATCCGCGAGCTGGCCGCGGCCAACATCTTTCCCGGCGACATGCTGTTCAAGAACTTCGGGGTCACGCGGCTCGGGCGTATCGTGTTCTACGACTACGACGAGATCCAGCCGATGACGGACATGCGCTTTCGGCGCATCCCGCCCGCGCCCAACGAAGAAGCCGAGATGTCCGGCGAACCCTGGTATGCCATCGGCCCCAACGACGTGTTCCCGGAAGAATTCGCGCCCTTCCTGCTGGGCGACCCCCGGGTGCGCGCGGTGTTCATGGCGCATCACGCCGAACTGCTGGAGGCGGCCTGGTGGGACGGGTGCCGACGCTCCGCGCAGCAGGGCCGGATCGAGGATATCTTCCCGTACGAGCCCGAACGGCGCTTCCTGTCTGGTGGTCAGGCGGCGAGCGCGAGTATCATGCTGCATTGCAACAAGCCAACGCAGCATTCTGAAATTCCTCAGGAGACCTGAACCATGTCCGATCCCATTGTCATCGTATCCGTCGCCCGCACCCCCATGGGCGGCATGCTGGGCGCGCTGTCGGGACTCGCGGCGCACGAGCTGGGCGCCACCGCCATCAAGGCTGCGGTCGAGCGCGCCGGCATCTCGCCGGAAGCCGTCGACGAAGTCATCATGGGCAACGTCCTGCAGGCCGGCCAGGGCCAGGCGCCCGCACGCCAGGCCGCGCTGGGCGCCGGCCTGCCGCTGTCGGCCGCATGCACGACCCTGCACAAGGTCTGCGGCTCCGGCATGAAGGCCGCCATGCTGGGCCACGACCTGCTGGTGGCGGGCAGCGCCGAGGTCGTCGTGGCCGGTGGCCAGGAAAGCATGAGCAACGCGCCCTACCTGCTGCTGCGTGGCCGCCAGGGCTATCGCTACGGCCATTCCACGGTCTATGACCACATGGCCCTCGATGGTCTGGAAGATGCCTACGACAAGGGCAAGGCCATGGGCGTCTTCGCCGAGGACTGCGCCGAGAAGTATGCGTTTTCCCGCGAGGCGCAGGACGCCTTCGCCATCGAATCGCTGCGCCGCGCCAAGGCCGCCGTCGAGGACGGCACCTTCGACTGGGAAGTCACGCCGGTGAAGGTGGCGGGCCGCAAGGGCGACACCGAAGTCGCCTCCGACGAGGCGCCGTTCAAGGCCATGCCGGAAAAGATCCCGACGCTGAAGGCGGCGTTCAAGAAGGATGGCACGGTCACGGCCGCGACCTCGTCCTCGATCTCCGATGGCGCCGCGGCCCTGGTGCTGATGCGCGAATCCACCGCCAAGCGCCTGGGGGCGACGCCGCTCGCGCGCATCGTCGGCCACGCCCAGCACTCGCAGGAGCCCAACTGGTTCACCACGGCGCCCGTGGCCGCGCTGCGCAACCTCTTCAAGAAGACCGGCTGGACGGCGCAGGACGTGGATCTGTTCGAGATCAACGAAGCCTTCGCCGTGGTCGCGATGGCCGCCATGAAAGAGCACGACCTGCCGCACGACAAGGTCAACGTGCACGGCGGCGCATGCGCCCTGGGCCACCCCATCGGCGCGTCCGGCGCCCGCCTGCTGGTCACGCTGATCGGCGCCCTGCGCAAGCGCGGCGGCAAGCGCGGTGTCGCCACGCTGTGCATCGGCGGTGGCGAAGCCGTGGCCATGGCCATCGAGATGGTCTGATACCAGCCCGCGCGCCGCGATCCCTGCCAGTCGGCGGCATGCCGGGGACGGCCCTCTTGCCGGGCCGTCCGTTCCCCGCCACACGCCAGTGCCGCGCGGCGGGGAACGACCCTGCGGGGTCGTCCGGATACCGCTTTCTGGTACAGTAGATTCCAACCTCCTGTGCGCGCTTATGTTCGATATCCTGGTTTATCTCTTCGATAATTATCACGCGCCCGAAGCCTGTCCCGATGCAGACGTTCTGGCCCGGCGGCTTGCGGCCGCGGGCTTCGAACACGAGGACATCGACGACGCCCTGTCCTGGCTTTCCGGCCTGGCGGAATCCACCCAGCACTGCATCGACATGGCCCGGGTGATCCCGTCCGGCAGCCGCATCTATGCCGAAGCCGAGTACCGCCTGCTGGGCACCGAAGCCATTGGCTTCATCGCCTTCCTGGAAAGCGCCGGCATCCTGTCCGCCCCCTTGCGCGAGATCGTCATCGATCGCGCGCTGGCCCTGGGCGATGGACCGGTGCCGCTGGAAAAGCTGCGCATCACCGTGCTGATGGTGCTGTGGAGCCAGGAAGCCGACATCGACAACCTGGTGCTCGAAGAGCTCCTGGAGGATGGCGCGACGCGCCGTCTGCACTGACGCGCGCCGCGCGTTGGCGGCCATTTGCGGCCGCCGCATCCGGGCACCGATGCAGGCCTGCCGCTTGCGAGCCTCCCGCCCCCGACTTGCACGATGCGAAAAGAGGCCCGTATCATCGCGGGCATTCCACCGCGCTCATCGGGGCCCGGCGCCGTATTGACTTTGGAAATCGATGGGAAAGACACTCATAATCGCCGAGAAGCCCTCCGTGGCGCTCGACATCTCGCGGGCCCTGGGCGGCTTCAAGCGCGAGGGGGAATACTTCGAGAGCGATGACTACGTGCTGTCGTCCAGCGTGGGGCATCTGCTCGGTCTGGTGGCGCCCAACGACCCGGTCAAGGGCAAGTGGAGCTTCACCCACCTGCCGGTGATCCCGCCCGAGTTCGCGCTGGGCCCTGCCGACAAGCGCTCGGAAGAACGGCTGCGCCTGCTGGTGCGCCTGCTCAAGCGCAAGGACGTCGACGCCGTCATCAACGCCTGCGACGCGGGCCGCGAAGGCGAGCTCATCTTCCGCTACATCCTGCAGTATTCCGGCGTGCGCAAGCCCGTCACCCGGTTGTGGCTGCAATCCATGACGCAGCAGGCCATCCGCGACGCCTTCGCGAACCTGCGCAGCGACGACACCATGAAGCCGCTGGAGGCCGCCGCACGCTCGCGGGCGGAGGCCGACTGGCTGGTGGGCATCAATGGCACGCGTGCCATGACGGCCTTCAACAGCAAGGATGGCGGCTTCTTCAAGACGCCCGTGGGGCGCGTGCAGACGCCCACGCTGGCCATCGTGGCCGAGCGCGAGGAACGCATCCGCCGCTTCGTGTCGCGCGACTACTTCGAGGTGCACGCCACCTTCGTTGCGGCCGCCGGCCTGTACGAGGGCCGCTGGTTCGACCCGAATCACAAGAAGGACGAGCGCGACCCCGAAAAGCGCGACACGCGCCTGTGGGTACGCGCGGCCGCCGACTCCGTCGTGGCCGCCTGCCGCGAGCAGCCGGGCACCGTGACGGAAGAATCCAAGCCGACCACCCAGCTCTCGCCGCTGCTGTTTGACCTGACCAGCCTGCAGCGCGAGGCCAACGGGCGCTTCGGCTTTTCCGCCAAGACCACCCTGTCGCTGGCCCAGGCCCTGTACGAGCGCCACAAGGCCCTGACCTACCCGCGGACGGACTCGCGCTACCTGCCCGAGGACTATGTCGGCACGGTCAAGGACACGATGGGCATGCTGGCTGGTGGCGAAGCCTCCAGCACGTCGGCCTTCGCGCCCTTCGCGCGCCAGGTGCGCGAGAACGGCTGGGTCAAGCCCAACCGCCGCATCTTCGACAACAAGAAGGTGTCGGATCACTTTGCGATCATCCCCACCCTGCAGGCCCCGCGTGAACTGAGCGACGCCGAAGGCAAGCTGTACGACCTCGTCGTGCGCCGCTTCCTCGCCGTGTTCTTCCCCGCCGCCGAGTTCCGCGTCACCACCCGCATCACCGAAGTCGCCGGCCATCGGTTCCGCACCGACGGCAAGGTGCTGGTCAACCCCGGCTGGCTGGCCATCTACGGGCGCGCCAGCCAGGGTGATGAGCCCACGCTGGTCGCCGTGGCCGACGACGAGCGCGTGCGCACCGAAGAGGTGAAGGTCGCCCCGATGGTGACCAAGCCGCCCGCGCGCTATTCGGAAGCCACGCTGCTGTCGGCCATGGAAGGCGCGGGCAAGCTGGTGGAAGACGAGGAGCTGCGCGAAGCCATGTCCGCCCGCGGACTGGGCACGCCAGCCACGCGGGCCGGCATCATCGAAGGCCTGATCAACGAGGTCTACCTGCGCCGCGAAGGCCGCGACCTGGTGCCCACCGCCAAGGCACGTCAGCTGATGACGCTGCTGGCCGGCCTGGACGTGGACGAACTCACCTCGCCCGAGCTGACTGGCGAATGGGAATACAAGCTGTCCCAGATCGAACAGGGCCAGCTGGCGCGCGAAGCCTTCATGCGCGAGATCGCGCAGATGACGCAGGTCATCGTCAAGCGCGCCAAGGAATACGACCGCGACACCGTGCCGGGCGACTACGTCACCCTGAAGACGCCCTGCCCGCGCTGCGGCAGCGTCGTGAAGGAGAACTATCGCCGCTTTGCCTGCACGTCCTGCGACTTCTCCATCAGCAAGCACCCCGGCGGTCGCACCTTCGAGCCCGTCGAGGTCGAAGAGCTTCTGGAAAAGCGCACCATCGGTCCGCTCAATGGCTTCATCAGCAAGATGGGCCGGCCCTTTGCCGCCATCCTGCGCATCACGGACGAGTTCAAGCTCGAGTTCGACTTCGGTCAGTCCGACGAGGACGACAACGAGCCCGTGGACTTCAGCGGCCACACGGCCCTGGGCCCCTGCCCCAAGTGCACGAGCCATGTGTACGAGCACGGCATGAGCTACGTCTGCGAGAAGTCCGTCGGTCCGGCCAAGACCTGCGACTTCCGCTCGGGCAAGGTCATCCTGCAGCAGGAGATCACGGCCGAACAGATGAGCAAGCTGCTGCACGAGGGCAAGACGGACCTGCTCGATGGCTTCGTGTCCAGCCGCACGCGGCGCAAGTTCAAGGCCTTCCTGACCCGTCAGCCCGACGGCAAGATCGGCTTCGAGTTCGAGCCGCGCCCCGAGAAGCCGGGTCGCAAGACCCCGGCGAAGAAGGCGGCCGGCACGGCAGCCGACGCCACGGCGGCACCGGCCAAGAAGGCGGCCAAGAAAGCCGCGAAGAAGGCACCCGCCAAGAAGGCCGCGGCCAAGAAGGTAGCCGCCAAGAAGGTGGCGGCGAAAAAGACCGTCGCCAGAAAGGCGGCGGCCAAGAGCGCCGCAGCGTAAGTGACGACGGGGGCCGCTGGCCCCCGTGTCATGTCTGCTGGCCGCAGGCGGCGTGGCGCACAGCGCGGGGTGCGCAGCGCCTTGGCGCGCCCCGCGTCAGTCCTGCGGCAACCCGACCAGCACGCGGTCTCCCTCGACCTTGACGGGGTACACCCGCACGTCCGCCGTCAGCGGCGCGCACATCGCCTTGCCGCTGCGCACGTCGAAGCGCCCCTGGTGCAGCGGGCACTCGATCTCGAAGTCCTCCAGGAAGCCATCGCACAGGCGTGCGTGGCCGTGCGTACAGATGTTGTCGGTGGCGAAGATTTCGCCCTGCACGCTGTAGAGCGCGACCTCGCGGCCCTGCGCATCGACGCCGATCACGTCGTCCTCGGGCACGTCGTCCTGCGCGGCCACGTCGATCCAATGCATTGTCGTCGTCATGCCAGTCTCAGATGGGATAGATGAGGGAATTGGGGATCATCTCGGTGTCGAACACGCACAGGCGCGCCGCAAAGCGCAGGCCCTGCGGCGTGCGCACGATGCGGTCGCGGTAGCGCCCGACGTTGAAGAGCGTGCTCACACCGTCGCGCTTGGTGCGGAACACGGCGTAGTTCGCCTCGGACAGGATGACCTCGCCATCGGTCCCGGTGATCTGCGGCTGATCCACGACGTGCCGCTGGTAGTAGGGGTCGTGGAACAGGGTCTCGCGGATCCCGTAGGCGCGGTCGCGCAGCATGCCCTGGCTCAGGAACCACAGCGTGCACAGCGGCAGGCCGCGCTCGTAGTTCTCGCGCGGCTGGACCTTGTAGTCGCAGTCCTCCACGAAGAGCTCGACCCAGCGGTCCCAGTCGGCCGCATCCACGGCGGCGGTGTAGTCCTGGTACAGCCGGCTGACGGCGAACCAGGTCTGGATGTCGTCGGTCATGCTCACACTCCCATCACGTCGCGCCAATAGCGGTACATTCCTCGGATCAGGGTCTCGGTCACCATGTGATCGGTGTCGCCGACCTCGGTGCCGCCCAGCTCGGCCAGCGCCCGGTGATAGGGCTTCTGCTCGAAGCCGCTCTGCGAGAACTCGATGACTTCGCCGTCGTCGGCCGACACGAAGCCGCCGGGGCCGAACAGATTGGCCTGGATCAGGCGCCGGCGCGTCATCTCGGCCGTGTCGTCCGCAAAGCCGAAGTGCGTCCAGACGAAGTCGAACGAGCCGTTGCCGTTGGGCTGGATGTGGCGCGTGGACACGCTGTTGACCTGCTGCTGGAAGATGACGCTGGGGAAGATGGTCATCATCACGGCGGTCGGGCCGCCCCACCAGTCTTCCTGCACGATGTCGAGCAGGCGCTTGTCGTTGATCTCCATCGATTCCTTGAACGAGCTCACGCCCTGGGTGACGTCGTTCTTCGCGCCGCTGTTGCCGCGCGTGGAGATCATCGCCGCATGGCGGTGCCGCTCGTCCATGCGCAGCTCGGACTTGTTGTCCGCGCGCCAGAGGCCGTAGGTGATGAACCAGGTATGCAGCAGGCCAGGGTGATACGGATCCTTGATGTTCTCCTGCATCAGCTTCCAGTTGCCGGGGATGCGCTGGCGGTTGTAGCCCAGCAGCACCAGCTCGCGGCCATTGAAGAGGCGATCGAAGTAGCCCAGGATGACCGGGCCGAGGAAGTCCTCCAGGCTCTGGACCTCATGGTCGAAGGACGCGAACACCACGCCGCCGCGCGTGGCGACCTTGAGCTTGTTGAGCGCGTTGTCTTCCGGCTTGAAGTCCTTGGGCATGCCGCCCTGCACCTTGCCGTCCTGCTTGACGCCGCGGCGAAACGGCACGCCCTGCAGGTCGCCCTGCAGCGAGTAGTTCCACTGGTGGTACGGACAGACGAGCGACTTCACGTTGCCCGTGCGCTCGCGACAGAACTGCATGCCCCGGTGCGCACAGACGTTCTCGATGACGTTGATGGCGCCCGTCTCGTCGCGCGTCATGACCACCGAGCGCTCGCCGATCGCGGTGCGCTTGAAGTCGCCCGGGTTCGGCACCTCGGCTTCGAGGCCCACGTAGCACCAGTGCCCGTGGTAGAAGAAGCGCTCGAGTTCGCGGCGATACAGGTCCGGGTCGGTATACGCCCAGAAGGGGATGCGGCTCGAACCGTCACCCGCCCAGCTGGGCGCCTGCGGAAAGACCCGTGGTTCGGGTGGCATGGCAAGTCTCCTCGTCTGGCCGCCTGTCAGGCGGCGTCGTAGAAAGCATCCGCGTGGATGTGGGTGGGCGCGAGCCCCTGGCGCACGGCCACCAGCGCGGCGGCATCGACCATCGCGGGCGAGCCGCACAGATACGCGCGCCAGCCGGCCAGGGCAGGCCAGTCGCCGACGAAGGCGTCGGTGACGAGACCCGCACGCGCCCCACCGGCCTCGCCCGTGGCGACGACGCTGTGCACCCGCAGGTTGGGGAATTCGCTGGCCAGCCCGCGCAGCACGTCCATGCCGTAGACGTCGCTGCCCGTGCGCGCCCCCGCATAGACGTGGATGTCGTTGCGCATGCCCGCGGCCAGCGCACCCCGCACGATGGACATCACCGGGGCGAGCCCCGTGCCGCCCGCCACGCACAGCATCGGGCCGTCATGGCGGCTGCGCAGGTACGCCGTGCCCAGCGGGCCGCTCACCCGCACCGCGTCGCCCACGCGCAAGGTGTCACGCACGTAGCCGCTGACGCGCCCGCCCGGCACCAGCCGGATGTGGAACTCCAGCAGATCGTCGCCGGCGATGCCGGCCATGGAATACGGCCGGATGTGCTCGGGCGTGAACTGCAGCGTGGCGTACTGGCCGGGCGAGAAGTCCAGCGGCTTGGCGCTGCGCAGTCGCAGGCGCAGGATGTCGTGGGTGAGGGGGTCCAGGGCCTCGACCTTGGCCTTGAGTACGCGGGCCGGGTGGGTCACGACCTCGTCGGGCTCGGGCACCTCGATCACACAGGGGCCGGTGAGCGCGCTCATGCAGGCGAGGACGTAGTGGCCGTCCGCATCGGCATGGGGGCTGGTGCGGCGGATCTCGCGGCCGGACTCGAGCACCTCGCCCGCCAGCACGCGGCAGCGACAGGTGCCGCAGCGCCCGCTCATGCAGCTATGCGAAATCGGCACGCCCTGCGCGCGCAGCGTCTCCAGCAGGTTGGCGCCGGGCTGCACCGTCAGCACGCGGGCGCCGGGTTGGACGACCACCTCCATGCCTGTCTCCGTGATCGCTTTTATTGAATGTGGGGCTCATTCTAGGTAAGGTCACAAAGCAAAACCATAGAACATGGTGAATCAATCACATCACCAGCATGAATAATGGAGACCGGGGTGGAACTGCGCAATGTCGATCTCAACCTGCTGCTGGTGTTCCATCACCTGATGGCGACCGGCCGCGTCGCGGCCACGGCGCGCGAACTCGGCATCAGCCAGCCCGGGGTCAGCAACGCCTTGCGCCGGCTGCGCGACCTGCTGGGCGACGAACTCTTCGTGCGCACCGCGCGCGGCATGCAGCCCACCGCCTACGCGGCCCAGCTGGCCGAGCCCGTGGCCTACGCGCTGAGCACCCTGCAGGGCGCGCTGGGCCGCCGCCAGGGCTTCACCGCCGCCAGCAGCGAGCGCAACTTCACCATCGGCATGTCGGACTTGGGCGAGATCGTGTTCCTGCCCGCGCTCATGGATGCCCTGGCCCAGGCGGCACCCGGGGTGACGATCCAGACCGTGCGCAATGCCGCGGCGGACCTCGATGCCGGGCTGGAGTCCGGTCGCGTCGACATGGCGCTGGGCCTCATCCCCAGCCTGAAGACGGGCTACTTCCAGCGCCGGATGTTCCTGCAGCGCTACGTCTGCCTGATGCGTGCCGGCCATCCGCTGGCGGGCGCGACGCTCACGCGCAAGCGCTACTTCGCGGCCGAGCACGTGCTGGTGACCTCGCAGGGCAGCGGGCACGCCAAGGTGGACGAGATCATCGATGGCGAAGGCACGCCGCGGCACATCCGCCTGCGCGTGCCGCACTTCGTCAGCCTGGGGCACCTGCTGGCCAGCACCGACCTGCTCGCCACCGTGCCCGAGCGCTACGCGCAGCAGTGCGTGGCGCCATTCGGGCTGGTGTACGCGACGCATCCCGTGCCGCTGCCCGTGGTGGGCATCAATGCCTTCTGGCACGCCCGCTACCATCGCGACCCCGCCAACCAGTGGCTGCGCGGATTCGTGGCGGACTGCCTGATGGAAAAGGACTGATCTGGCGCGGCGCGGCGGGTATCGGTCCGCACCGGGCGAGTGCCGCGCGAATGCATTCTGGAGCCGGCGTCAGGCGCTTGTGGCAACGACTCGGCCATCCGCGCCCGGCGTGGTGGGCGTCGCGCAGCATGGCGGTCCGCACCGGGCCGATGCCACGCCTGACCCGGGGCTTCGCCTCACTCCGGCTTGAAGCCGGTTTCCTTCACGATCACCTTCCAGCGTTCGGTGTCCGAGGCCATGAGCTTGCCCAGGTCCGCGCTGGACGAGCCCACCAGGGCCAGTCCCATGTCGCCGAGCTTGCGCTCCATGCCGGGCGCCTTCAGGGCCTTGGCGACGCTGTCCTGCACCTTGGCCACGACGTCGGGCGGCGTGCCGGCGGGTGCGACCACGGCCATCCAGGAGCTGAAGGTGACGTCCGGCAGGCCGGCTTCGGTCATCGTGGGCAGGTCCGGGAAGATGGGCGAGCGCTGCTTGCCCGTCGCCGCGAGCGCGCGCATCTTGCCGCCCGCCACCTGCTGCGAGGCCATCGCCGTCGTGATGAAGCCGCCCTCCACCGAGCCGGACACGAGGGCGCTCACGGCGTCGCCCGTGGACCGGTAGTGCACGGGCTCGATGGCGAAGCCCGCGGACTTGGCGAACAGTTCCGCCCCGAAGTGACCAGGCGTGGCCGCCCCGAAGGTGGCGAAGTTCAGGCGGTCCTTGCTGGCCTTGGCGCTCGCCACGAAATCCTGCACGGTCTTGTGCGGCGAGCTGGCCGGCACGACCAGGACGAAGTCCGCGCGGGCGGCCTCGGAGACGGGCGTGAAGTCCTTGGCGGCGTCGTAAGGCAGCGCGGGATAGGCCGCGGGCGCGATGCCCAGCGAACCGACTTCGCCCAGCAGCAGCGTGTAGCCATCCGGCGTGGCGCGGGCCGCCGCCTGCGCGGCGATCTGGCCACCGGCGCCCGCGCGATTTTCCACCACCACCGTCTGCCCCAGGGCCTGGCCCATCTCGTGGCCGACCGTGCGGGCCACGATGTCGGGCGCGGTGCCGGGCGGAAAGCCCACGAGCAGGCGCACGGATTGGTCGGGATACTGCGCGTGGGCCACCACGGGCAAGGCGAGCAGCAGCGCGCTGCGGGCAATCCAGGAAGCAACGGACATGACGTCTCCTCGAAGGCATGGCCAGGCAGGTTGCCAGGCACACCGGTTATTTGTTATTCAACATAACAAAATCCGGGCCGCACGGCCTACGCGTGTTTTCCCTGAGCCGACCGCGCCTGGCCTGCCGCTGCGCCTTGCGCTAGTCTTCCCTACCCGCCTTTGCCGCCTGCCATGACGTCCGACCCGCCCTCCTCCGATGCGCCGCCAGCGCCAACCAGCCACAGTCCCCTGGACGACCTCGTGGGCTATGCCCTGCGGCGCGCCCAGCTGCGCCTGTACGACGATCTGCACGCCACGCTCGCCGCCTGGGACATGACCCCGGCGCGCTTTTCGGCGCTGACCGTGATCGGCGCGAATCCCGGCATGAAGGCCGCCGTGCTGGCCGATACCCTGGGCATCGCGCGCTCGGGCGTGGTCGTGCTGCTCAACGGCCTGCAGGCGATGGGCTATGTCACGCGCGCCGTGGCGCTGGACGATCGCCGCACCCAGGCGCTGCGACTGACGCGCGAAGGCCGCAGCGCCCTGTCCGCCATGGCGCGCGCCGTGCGGGCCCATGATCGACGCGCCACCGATGCGCTCGATGACGACGAGCGCCGTGTGCTGTTGAGCCTGCTCGCGCGCATCGGCTGAGTCCTGCCCGCGCAACGTGTGCGCGTGCGACAATTCGCGTTTTCGCCGCCGCCCTTCCGCCCCCATGACTACAGCCTCCGTCAAAGCCTGGCATCGCCTGCGCCGCTCGCCCATCCATGGCACGGGGGTGTACGCCGCGCGCAAGATCCCGGCCGGCACCCGCGTGTTCGAATACACCGGAGAGATCATTTCGTCGGAAGAGGCCGATCGCCGGCACCCGGTCAACCCGGACGATCCGTTCCACACCTTCTTCTTCGCGCTGGGCAACGGCACGGTCATCGATGGCCACGTCAACGGCAATGAAGCGAAGTGGGTCAACCACTCCTGCACGCCCAACTGCGAAACCGAAGAAACGGAAGACTTCCGCGTCTACATCGTGTCGCTGCGCGACATCGAGCGCGACGAAGAGCTGTACTTCGACTATGGCCTGGTCCTGGACGAGCGCCTGACCAAGGCCGTGCGTGACCAGTACAAGTGCCTGTGCGGCACGCCCAACTGCCGCGGCACGATGCTCGCGCTCAAGCGCAAGCCCGCAGCGACCGCAAAGGCGGCCGACACCCGACCGGCGAAGAAGGCCTCGACCGCCAAGCGCAAGGAAGCAGCCAAGCCTGCCGACGCGACGAAGACGGTGAAGGCCGCCGGCCAGAAAACGACCAAGGCGGTGAAGGCGAAGAAGGCCGCGGATGCCATTGCGCCCGTCGACGCCAAGCCTGCCGGGAAGGCGGGCAAGAAGGCGGGCAGGAAAGCCGCACCGGCGAAGGCTGCCGAGGGGAAGGCTGCCAACGCAACGAAGACGAAGAAGGCCGTCAAGTCGACGGGCACGGCGGCGCAGGCCGCGGATGCCACCCCGCCCGTCGACGCCAAACCTGCCGGGAAGGCGGGCAAGAAGGCTGCACCTGCCAAGGCTGCCGAGGGGAAGGCCGCCGGCAAGACGACCGCGACAAAGACGGCCAAGCCCGCCAAGACCGCGGGCGCGGCCAGTACGACCGATGCCAAGCCGGCCAGGAAAGCCGGCAAGAAAGCCGCGCCAACCCAGGCCACCGAGGCGGTGACGACCGCCAAGCGGGCCGGCAAGACGGCGAAGCCGTCCTCGGCCCCCGCCAAGCGCCGCCGCTAGGCCGCCCGCCCCACCCCGGCCGTGGGCCCCACGGACCCGGGCGCGGCAAAGCGATACACCGCGAGCGTGCTGCGCCACTGCGGCAGCACGCGCACTTCGTGCGTGGCGTCGAAGGTCGCGCGCTCCAGCACGTCCAGCGACAGTTCGGCGGCCAGGCGCTCGAAATCCTGCAGGGTGCACAGGTGGATGTTGGGCGTGTCGTACCACGCGTAGGGCAGTTGCCCGGACACCGGCATGCGCCCGGCCAGGATCGACAGCCCATGGCGCCAGTAGCCGAAGTTCGGAAACGACACGATGCCCTCGCGCGCCACGCGCGCCATCTCGCGCAGGATGTGCTGCGTGTGATGCATCGCCTGCAGCGTCTGGGACAGCACCACGGTGTCGAACTCGCCATCACCGAACAAGGCCAGGCCCGCCTCCAGATCCTGCTGGATGACGTTCACGCCACGGCCCACGCAGGCGATCACGCGCGCGTCGTCGATCTCCACGCCCACGCCCGACACCCCGTGATGCTCGGCCAGGTGCGCCAGCAGCGAGCCGTCACCGCAGCCCAGGTCCAGCACGCGGCTGCCGGGCGTGATCCAGCTGGCGATCCGCGCCAGATCCTGGCGCACGGGGGGAATCTGGGTCATAGCTTGAGCTCGCTCGCGATGCGGTCGTAATAGGCCCGCACGACGGCGTGGTAGCGCGCGTCCTCCAGCAGGAAGGCATCGTGGCCGTGCGGCGCGTCGATCTCGGCGTACGTCACCGGGACCTGGTTGCCCAGCAGCGCGCGCACGATCTCGCGCGAATTGGCCGGCGGAAAGCGCCAGTCGGTGGTGAACGAGGCCAGCAGGAACTTGGCCTTCACCTGGGCCAGCGTGCGCGTGAGGTCGCCGTTGTGGGCCTTGGCCGGATCGAAGTAATCCAGCGCGCGCGTCAGCAGCAGATAGGTGTTGGCGTCGAAATAGCCCGAGAACTTCTCGCCCTGGTAGCGCAGGTAGGACTCGACCTCGAACTCGACATCGAAGCCGTACCGGAAGTCGCCACTGTCCTGGGGGGCGCGCTGCGTGCGGCCGAACTTCTCGGCCATGCTGTCGCCGGACAGGTAGGTAATATGTCCCACCATTCGGGCAACGGCCAGACCGCGTCGCGGCACGGTGTCGTGAGCGTAATAGTCACCGCCGTGAAAGTCGGGATCGGTGATGATGGCGCGGCGCGCGACTTCATTGAACGCGATGTTCTGGGCCGACAGGCGCGGCGTGCTGGCAATCACCACGCAGTGGGCCAGGCGATCCGGGTAGGTGATGGCCCAGCTCAGCGCCTGCATGCCGCCAAGCGAGCCGCCCATCACGGCGGCAAAGCGCTCGATGCCCAGGCGGTCGGCGACCCGCGCCTGCGCATGCACCCAGTCCTCGACGGTGAGCACCGGGAACTGCGCGCCCCAGGGCTTGCCCGTGGCCGGATCGATGCTGGCAGGCCCCGTCGAGCCGAAGCACGATCCCAGGTTGTTGATGCCGATGACGAAGAAGCGGTTGGTGTCCAGCGGCTTGCCGGGCCCGACCATGTTGTCCCACCAGCCGACGCTGGCAGCCTGGTCGGCGTACACGCCGGCCACGTGGTGCGAGGCATTCAGGGCGTGACAGACCAGGACCGCATTGCTGCGATCGGCGTTCAGGGTGCCGTAGGTTTCGACCGCGAGCGTGTAGGACCCCAGGCTTTTGCCACTGGTCAGTTCGAGCGGTTCGGGGAAGTCGAGAAACTGCGGAGAAACGATGCCGACCGACAGCGGCGCGGCGGGCGAATGGGGCGATAGCAAAACAGGACCTCTTTAGCGGGATTTATGAGGCGCCCGCAAGCGGATCACGCAAATCGGCGCCATGACACGACCTATCGCAAGGCGATACGTCAGCCAGCATTCTATCACTGCGCTCATCAGGCGGCACGGCAGCCCCCTGCCGCGCGGCCCGTCCGTGGCACCGGGCGCGCCCCCGCGCCCCGCCCCGTCAGAAGTAGTAGGCCACGCCCACATGCACCTGCGGCAGGAAGCGGGCACGCCGGGCCTCGCGCCGCGTCTTGTCGACCTGGGCGTCGATGGCAGCCTGCCCCGCGCCGCCCGTGGCCTGATTGAGCTTGGCGCGGATGGTGTCGCTGACCGAGAAGTCGAGCTGCGGGTTGCCGTAGGCCACGCCCAGGTCCGCCAGAAAGCCGAAGCCGGGCTTGGCGGCGCGCTGCGCCACGTTGTGACCCCAGCCGATGCCCACGTAGGGCGCCACCGTTGGCAGCCTGACGCGGAACTGCGCACTGTCGCCGGGGCCCGCTGCGACGGTGGTGTCACCCACCGTGACCGTGCCGTCGGCAGCCGGGTGCGCCTGCGCGTCCAGCGTGATGCGACGCGCAAGGACGCCGGCCGTCAACCGAAACCCGTTGCCGAAGGGAAACCAGTCGGCATAGCCCCCCGCCTGCCGCGCCCGGATCTGGCCTTCGTAGCCCAGCTTGCCGACGGTGCGCGAGCGCGTGACGGTGCCAGGCCAGCGAGACACATCGGCACGCAGCGTCAGTGCCGGTGACACGCCCCAGGCGGCCCCCACCCCCACGCCGGGAAAGCCCGCATGCGCGTAGACCGACTGGGCCTGCGTGGTGAGGGGCGTCGCGGCCAGAAGACCGACGACGAACAGACAGTGACGCACCACGACAGTCTTCATGCATTCCTCGGAACGACAAGCCCCGGAGAAAGCCAGCGCGCGGTGCGCGTGACTGCCGGGGCAGAGACGTCCCGGGGCTGCCGCATCGTGCGGGAGCCGGAGAAGGGTAGGCATGACGCCAGCCCCGATGACCACAGCAGTGTAGGGGTGGCCGCGCGGGGTGAATCGCGGGATCAGCGGGGCGTTTGCCGCGTTGATCGCCGCCTTGAGCCTCAGCCCATCAGGCCGCGGATGTCCGAGGTCAATTCCGGCACGGGCTGGCCGTAGCGGGCGTACAGCTGGACATCGCCATCCGGGCCGAACAGATACAGGCCGGCGGAATGGTCCATGGTGTAGTTCGAGCCATCCTGCGTGGGCACCTTGGCGTAGAACACCTTGAACGCGCGGGCCGCGGCGGCCAGCTGTTCGGTGTCGCCGCGCAGGCCGACGAAGCTCGGATCGAACTGGGTGACGTACTGCTCGACGATCTCGGGCGTGTCGCGCTCGGGGTCGACGGTGATGAAGAGGACCTGCAGGCGATCGGCGTCATCGCCCAGTTCCTGGCGGACCTGGGCCAGCTCGGCCAGCGTGGTCGGACACACGTCCGGGCACTGGATGAAGCCGAAGAACACGGCGGCGACCTTGCCGGTGTAGTCCTTGGCCGTGCGCTCGGCCCCGGTGGTGTCCGGCAGGCGCCAGTTGCGCCCGATGTCGGAGCCGGAGATGTCGGTCGCGTGGTACTTGCTGCCGGGCGGCGAGCAGGCGCTGAGCGCGCTGGTGCCGAGCAGGCCGGCGGCGCCCGCCAGCATCAGCCGGCGGCGGGTGGTGTCGGGACGGGGCATGGTCAGATCAGGGTGACCCAGTGGTCCAGCAGCAGGGCGCCGAACAACAGGGCAAGGTACAGGATGGAGAACTTGAACGTGGCACGCGCCAGCGCCTCGCTGTAGTTCCGGTGAAGGCGCCAGGCATAGCTCACGAACAGCGCACCCAGGACGATCGCGGCAGCCAGGTACAGCAGGCCGCTCATGCGGATCACATAGGGCAGCAGCGTGGTGCCGAACAGGGCGAACGAATACAGCAGGATCTGCAGGCGCGTGAAGCGATCGCCATGCGTGACGGGCAGCATGGGCAGCCCGGCCTTGGCGTAGTCATCACTGCGATACAGCGCCAGCGCCCAGAAGTGCGGCGGCGTCCAGATGAAGATGATCAGCACCAGCAGCCAGGCCTGCGCCGGCACGGCGTCGGCCACCGCGGCCCAGCCCAGTGCGGGCGGCATCGCGCCCGAGAGCCCGCCGATCACGATGTTCTGCGGCGTGCGCGGCTTGAGGATGACGGTGTAGATGATGGCGTAGCCCACGAACGTGGCAAAGGTCAGCCACATCGTGAGGGGGTTGACCCAGTGATAGAGCACGAGCATGCCCGC
>JAAIGF010065424.1_pt1 | contig 58116 bp, 48 predicted proteins | sample 6487441 | NCBI WGS metagenome assembly JAAIGF01 (sample SAMN13974129, study PRJNA590717) | phyllosphere metagenome | biome: pepper field; feature: multiple bacterial spot infested pepper fields; material: pepper leaves; isolation source: leaves from pepper fields | host: Capsicum annuum ...
ACGCTGGACATCGCCCGCTCGATCGACGCCGCCATCGCGATCGTCATCCTCACGCTGATTCTCGACCGCCTGGCCCAGAACGCCACGCCGTCGCGCCGGGAGGCCAGCCATGAGTCTCACTGAACTGCAATTCTCGCCCGGCGCGCTGCTGGCGCCCGGTATCGACTGGCTGAACGCCAACTTCCATCCATTGTTCGCTTTCATCAGCCGCGTCATCGATGCGGTGCTGGGCGGTTTCGAGGCCGTGCTGCTGGCGTTGCCGGCCTATGCGGTGATCGCCACCGTGGCGGTGCTGGCGTTCCTGCTGATCAACGCCCGGGCAGCCATTCTGGCCGTCCTGATGCTGGGTTTCTGCCTGCTGTCGGGATTGTGGATCGCTTCGATGCAGACCATCGCGCTGGTTTCGGTGTCGGTGCTGCTCTCGGTGGCCATCGCCTTTCCGCTGGGCATCGTCGCGGCGCGAGCCAAGCGTTTCGACGATGCGGTCAGCCCACTGCTCAACGTCATGCAGACGGTGCCGCCGTGGGTCTACCTGATCCCGGCCGTGATGATCTTCAGCCTCGGAAAGGTGCCGGCGATTATCGCCACCATCGTCTACGGAATTCCGCCGATGATGCGGCTCACCACCCTGGCGTTCAAACAGATCCCCAAGGACCTGCTCGAGCTCGGCCAGGCCATGGGCGCCGCACCGCGGGTGATCCTGTTGAAGATCGAAATCCCGGCGGCCACGCCGACGCTGCTGGTCGGCCTCAACCAATGCATCCTGCTGTCGCTGGCCATGGTGGTGCTCGCCGGCCTGGTCGGTGCAGGCGGGCTCGGCGCCGAAGTGACCCGCGGCCTGACGCGCATGGAAATGGGCCTCGGCCTGCGCGCCGGGCTGGCCATCGTGGCGGTGGCGCTGCTGCTCGATCGCCTGTCGCGCGGCGCCCTGCAGCGCAACACCCTACGCCAGGCCGCCTGAGGATCAGTGATGAGAAAGACCTTTTTCTGTATCGACGCCCACGCCTGTGGCAACCCCGTGCGCGTGGTCGTCGGCGGCGCCCCCTTGCTGCCCCACGTGAGCATGGCCGAACGCCGCGATCTGTTCGTGCGTGACCACGACTGGATGCGCCGTGCGCTGATGTTCGAGCCCCGCGGCCACGAGGTGATGTCCGGTGCAATGATCTACCCGTCGGTACGCGACGACTGCGACTTCGCCGTGCTGTTCATCGAGGTCAGTGGCTGCCTGCCCATGTGCGGTGCCGGCACCATCGGCCTGAGCACGGTGGTCATCGAACATGGGCTGGTGCAGCCGAAAACGCCGGGCAGGCTGGCCATCGAAACACCGGCCGGCAAGGTGGAGGTCGAGTACCGGATGGCCGGCGACAAGGTGGAGTCGGTGCAGCTGTTCAACGTGCCCAGCTACCTGCATGCGGCCGACGTGGAGGTCGATGTGCCGAGGCTGGGGCGGCTGCTGGTCGACGTCGCCTACGGCGGCAACTTCTATGCGGTGGTGGAGCCGCAGCGCAATTGGCCAGGCCTGGCGGGCCTCAGCGCAGCGGACATCGTCGCCCATAGCCGCAGCCTGCGCACGGCACTGGCCGAGGTCTGCAAGCCGGTTCACCCCACTGACAGCCGGATCAGCGGTGTGCACCACGCCCTTTGGTGCGACGCGCCCAGCAGCCCGAACGTGGACGGGCGCAATATCGTTTTCTACGGCGACAAGGCGATTGATCGTTCGCCCGGCGGTACCGGCACCTCTGCGCGCATGGCGCAGTTGCATGGCAAGGGCCGGCTCGGGGTCGGCGACAGCTATCGCAGCGAGAGCCTGATCGGCACCGTCTACACGGGGCAGATTCAGGCTGAGGCGCAGGTTGGCCAGTATTCCGGCATCGTGCCGAGCGTGTCTGGGTGGGCGCAGGTGATTGGTTTCAACACCTTGTTCGTCGATGATCGCGACCCGCTGGCCCATGGGTTTCTCGTTGAGTAGGGCGTCGGGCATGAGGGGCGCCTTAAATGTCTGACCGGCGCAGCTTCAGTGAAGCGTTGCAGGGCCAGAACCTGCGGTTCGTGGGCACCAAGGGCGACATGTCACGTCAGACCCAGGTCGGCTTCGTGCTGCTCGAGCACTTTTCCCTGCCCGCGTTCACCCAGGCGCTGGACATTCTGGTGACCGCCAATCTGATCAGCGCCAACCTGTTCGCGACCCAGACCTTCAGCCTCGACGGCCAGGCGGTGACCAGCGACCTTGGCATTGTCATCTGCCCCGGCTCGCCACTGGCCGCCAGGGATCTGGCCGAGCTAGACCTGCTGGTGATCTGTGCCGGGCTGCGCACACCGTTGCGGCCGATCCCCGCGCTAAGGCAACTGCTGCAAAGCGCCGACGACAAGCAGCTGGCGGTGGCCGGGCTGTGGAGCGGTGCCTGGTTTCTCGGCCAGGCCGGGCTGCTCGACGGCTACCGCTGCGCCATTCACCCCGAGCACCGGGCCACCCTGGCAGAGACCGCCAGGCACAGCCAGGTGACCACGGAAAGCTTCGTGGTGGATCGCAACCGGCTGACCGCGGCCAGCCCCACCGGCGCCTTCAAGTTGATGCTGGAGTGGATCGCAACCTTGCACGGGCGCGACCTGGTGGACGGAATCGCCGGCATCCTGGCATTCGAGGAATCGCGCTACAAACGGGTCAAGCCCACCGTGCACGCGAAGATGAGCGAGCCGCTGCGCACGGTCATCAACCTGATGAGCGCCAACATCGAGGAGCCATTGAGCACCGACCAACTGGCCGCGTACTCCGGTCGCTCGCGGCGGCAGATCGAACGACTCTTCCAGCAGCAACTCGGCACCACGCCAGCGCGCTATTACCTGGAGCTGCGCATCACCGAGGGCCGCCGGCTGCTGCAGCATTCGGACTTGCCGGTCGTGGATGTCAGTGTGGCCTGCGGCTTCGTCTCGCCGAGCCATTTCAGCAAGTGCTATACGGCCTATTTCGGCAACTCGCCGTCCAAGGAAATCCGCCATGGTCACGTTAGGGGAAGGCGTGGTATTGCGGTTAACTGATAAAGGCGCGCGATTTACTCAGTGCCGCCAGTTTTAACTGGCCGCTTAGGGCGGTGGTCAATTGGTCTCGAGCTGCTAGGGGGACACGGAAAAATCTCCGGGGACGCGAAAATCGCTGAAAAATTTGCATCTATTGCTCGTTGTTAGTTAAGGCGTTGAGCGAATGCGGCTATTCGATCATCGAGGCAGCCTATAGCGTCGCAGGTCTCAAGGTGTTGCGCTCCGATGTGCATATCGATCTGCTTATCAGCGATGTAGGGCTTGCTGGCAGAGAGAATCGCCCAGGCCTCAAGACGCTGTTTATAAAGGGATACGCTGCCAATGCCGCTATTGGTGACGGGCATCTGCAACTAGGTATGCAGGTGAAACTAAGCAGTTTTCAGTGGACGCCCTCACTACAAGAGTCCAGGAGCTAATGGCTGCTGAACGATCTCATCGAAAAGACCGAAGCGGGTAATTACCCGGTCGGTTCGCTGCTACCGACCGAGCTGGAACTCTGCGACCTGTATGGCGTGGGCCGGCACACAGTGTGGGCGGCGATCAATCTGCTACAGGCGCAAGGCATGGTGTCTCGGCGCCGCAAGGTCGTCACCCGGGTCGATGCGGCTGCTCCACGAAGTGGCTATTCCCAGGCTATCGATTGGATCACCGATCTGGTGCAGATAGCCGAGAATCATATGCGCGACATTCAGGATGTCAGGCATTTCGTCGCCGATATCGCCCTGGCCAATCGACTGGGGTGATCCCCGGCGAGTACTACTTTTGCGTGTCGAGCATCAAGGTCGAAAAAGGCGAGGCGCGGCATCCGCTGTGCTGGACGGATGTGTATGCATTGAACGCTTCGACGAGGTCGATTCCACAGGCCAGGGAGCATTCCGGCGAGTTGATCGCCTCGCTTATCGGCAAAGTGTTCGCGAATAGCATCGAATCGGTGGATCAGGAGATGAGCCCGGTCCAGCTCACCCCGAAACTCGATGCCACACTGAAATCGCCCCACGGCGACATGGGGCTGAACATCATTCGCCAGTATCGCAATCAGAACGGCGAAATCATCTCCGTTTCCGAAACCATCTATCCCCGAGACCGCTTGAAGCTCGTTATGCAGATGACCCGATCAAAGATTTAGCGGTGAGAATGGCCTAAACCGCATTGCACGGTAGTAATACCCAGCCTCCTGGTTGCTGACTGACCGGTTAGGCGTGGGCCGGAGCAGAAGCGGCATTAACGCCTTTTTGCCGCCTAGTGCCTTCAAAGACATCTAGGCTGGCTTGACCAGCCAAATATTAAATCGGCATTAACACCCGGCCTGCTCGCCAACCTCGTTGGTTCTCAAACCACATTAGTGCTAAAACGATGCTTAAATCCGACCGTTAAAAGCATTAAGTATTTGATGTTAGTGCAAAATATGGATTATCACGTCCGATCCATCATCGGTGCCACGGAGAAGCGGCGGGACAGCGTGTGACCGGTATCGGCGGGCAGTGCGGATAATTCTGAGGGCATTTTGCTCAAGTCTGTTCGGTGCAAGTAAGGCAGGGCTGGCGTTTTAGCCTGAGACATCACGAAGGCGGCATGTGCAATCGTTCGCGGGAATAGCGTGCAGACGCCATGTCGCGCGCCAAGACGCCGGGGCAGGTAGCCGATACGGATTCGGCTGCGCCGCCGGGGGAGTTTACCAAGAAAGCCGGCCCTTCGATCGGAAATGGTCTGTTGGGTGCACGGCCAGTAGGCACAGCCATGAATTATCTGCCTAGCAAGTGGAGGGTGTGCGGTGGCAATTGCGCTTGCCGTTTGTCGAAGGAAGGGCACTTCGCCCGATCGGGTTTTACCAACCTAGTAAGCGCAGACGCTCTGCGCCGACTTGGGAGATCCGCTATGACAATCGAAGAGAACAACGGCCCGGCAGCCCCCTATCAAGGCCCATCCGTTAGCAGCGCTACACAGGGGCATGGTTCAAAGCAGGAGCAAGACGCCGTGCAGTCGGAAGCCGAACGCGATGCCGACTCGAGGCCACCTGCCGACGACCGGGAGGCGCTGGACGACGGCCAGCAGAGTGCTGAGAAAAACGATTGATCAGCGCTGCCACCGAACGCTTGAAGCCCGGCCCTGCGCTGGGTTTTTCGTTTCTATGCCTCGTTTCTAGCGCTTTTTCCTTTATCACGATCACGCGGATCGCGTCAGATGGTGCAATGGGCAAAGAATATATAGGCCGTGATTGTTCGAAATAGCCGGCTCAACCACTGTCGGCGCGGTGGGCTGCCACGTCTGGACCCGGTCACTGGTCGGTGGCGATATCGTCATCCAGGGCGCTGATGCCGGTGATCGTCTCGTCCATCAGTGAACACCGCAGATGGCTGACCAGCGCGCGGGCAGCCGGGGTGATGCTTCGGTGAGGATTCATCAGGGCGTAGAGCTTCGCTGCTCCCGGGCGGTGAGCGGAGCAAGCGCGCCGCAAATTGCCCGCCTGCAAGTCGGCGATACAGCCATGCAGGGGAACGGATGCCAGGCCCAGGCCGGCACGCGCGCCGTTGAGCGCGGCCTGATAGCTGCTCGCATAGAGGGCGGCGCCCTCAGGCAAGGGCTCGCCCGCCATCGATACCCGGTGTCGCATCCTGGCTGGTGATATCGACACCAGCAGGCTGTGACCCGCGACGTCCGACAGGTGTGAGGGATTGCCAAGTCGTTCGACGAGCTCCTCGGTACCGACGATGGTCATTTCCAGTGCGGCCAGCGGTCTGGAGACCACGTCATCACTGTCGCCTGGTACATCGCAGAAGCTGAGGGAGACATCCAGGTGATTGCTTGCCAGGTCGGTAAGGTGATCCGCTTCGGTAATGCGCAGCGCCACACCGGGGTAGGCCGCTGTGAAAGCGTGCAGACAGCCATACAGCCACGGCGAAAGTATCCCCGGTGCCGAAAGATGCAATGGGCCGCGGGGAACGCCGGTTGCCTGCCTGGCGATTTTCTCCACGGCCTCGGCGGCGTGGAGCATTTCCAGAGCATGCTGGTAAATGCGTGAGCCCGTAGGGGTAAGGTGGAGGGCGCCTGGTTTTCTGATCAGTAGCTGCACCTCCATGCGCTTTTCCAACTGGATGATGCGCCTGCTCAGATTGGACTTGGCCATTCCGGTGCGCAGCGCCGCAGCAGAAAAGCTACCGGCCTGGACAACGTGCACCAGCCAATACAGGTCTGCCAGATTGGCTGCCAACAGGGGGGAGGTGTGGGCTGGTTTTTGGGACGACCTGTGGTCGTATGTGGGACGCGGCATCATGTTTATCTACACGGCTTTGCGTTATCTTAGCGCGCTATTGATAGTGGGCCTTTTGCCGTGGCGGACGACGCTTTTGCTTAGAAGGATATGCAGCGACTCATAATGGAGCGCCTGCCGAGCCCATGTCGCCGATGGACGAAGTCATGCAGAACAATTTCAATAATGCACCGCATATCCTTGTCATAGACGACTCTCCTGAGGAGTTGCGCGGTATCGTCGGCCTGCTGCGTCAGCAGCCCTGGCGTCTTTCGATGGCCAGCGATCCTCGTCAGGGTTATCAGCGTGCCCTGGCGCTGAAACCTGATCTCATTCTGCTTGATGTGCGCATGCCGGGAATGGATGGTTTCGCCCTCTGCCGTCTGTTGCGCGAGGCGCCTGAGACGCAGCGAACCCCGGTGATCTTCCTCACCTCTGCCGGCGCGGTTGAGGAACGTGTTGAAGGGTTGACGCTAGGCAGCGTGGACTATGTCCTCAAGAGCTGCGATCCCCAGGAAATCCTGGCACGTATCCGTATTCACCTGCAGCTGTCATGGCGAGAGCCTGCGGTGGCCCCAAGCGCTGATGTCGTTGAACCGGCGAATCAGGAAGAGGTGTCACTGCGCGTCGCCATGCGGGTGATCACGCAGAACCTGGCTGAAATGCCCTCGCTGGCAGAAATTGCCCGCAAGGCCGGCACCCATGAGAAACGCCTGTCGAGCATTTTTCGTGAGCACCTGGGCAGTACCGTATTCGCCTACATCCGCGAAGTACGGATAAGACGAGGCCAGGAGTTGCTGAGCGACAGTGCGATGGACATCCAGGACATTGCCGATCAGGTCGGCTTTCGAAGCGCATGCAACTTCACCACGGCCTTTCGTGAGCGTGTCGGCATGACCCCCAGTCAGTATCGTCAGCAAGCACAGGTCAGAGACAGCCACCACGCCACCGACGAAAATCGGCAATGACCCGCTGATGTCGGCTCGCCTCATCTGCTGGTTCCGCCAGGTCGCTCCCTTGTTCTTTAGCGTGCGGTTGCGCAGGCCTGGCTGCGCCACCGGGCTTTTCTGCCTGCTCCTGTCGTTTGCTTCGTCGGCGTGGGCGCTGGATGTTTGTCAGGCCTCGCGCGTGGATCTCGCGCCCCAGGCAAAGATCTTCGAGGACCTGAGCGCCCGGCTCGACGCCGCACAGGTGTTGGCGTTGCCTGAGTCCCGTTTCCAGGCTGCAACGCCCGAGTTGCTTGGCCAGGAGTACAGCCATTCGGCCTACTGGCTCAAGTTCGAGCTGTACAACGGCCATTCACAGGCATGTCGCCGCTGGCTTACGGTGGGCGAGCCCCGCCTGCATGACATCCAGGTCCATGTCCTTGACCGCGGCATCTGGAGCAGGCAGGTCGCGGGAGCGGCTTACCCGCTGGAGCAGTGGCCGGTGGCGGAACGGCAGCCGGTATTCGAGCTGCTGGTACAACCCGGCGAGCGTGTTCAGGTATTGGTGCGCATCAGCACGCCGACCCTGTTGCTGCTGCAACCAGTCCTGTGGGACGAGACGACGCTGCTACGGGATAGGCAGTGGGTTTCGCTGGCTGATGGCATCACCCTTGGCATCGTGCTGCTGATAGTGCCCTTCAGCCTGGTGGTCGGTTGGATTGTGCGTTCGCGGCTGCTGGCCGTGCATGCGGCAACCGTCTTTTCCTATGTACTGGTGACCGTGGTCGCGAGCGGATACCTGATCCTGTGGCCGGGGTTGATGCAGTGGAGCCTGCCACTATGGTCGGCGCTCAGTATCCTGTCGTTCTTATGCTTTTTGGCCTATGCCCGGGAGTTGCTGCAGGTGCGGCATCTGCCGCCAGTCTGGGGATGGCTTTATCACGGTGTACTGATCGCGTTCGCTGCTGCCTGCCTCTGGGGGCTTCTTGTCGACTCCGTACAAGGAAGGCCGATCTCCGAGTGGTGTACGCGCGTGGCGGCCTACATCCTTTTACCGGCAACGCTACTCGTCGCCTGGCGGCGCGGTTTGCCACTGAGCTGGATGGCGTGGGCCGTGCCGCTATTCATGTTGGTGCAATTCGTGGTCCGCTATGTCCTGCAGCTCGACACGCTGCCCTGGCAGGCCCGCGCGAGCGTTCTCAGTCTGTCTTCCACCTTGCCGGGGGTGGCCATTCTGGTGTGTACCCTGGTCACCGAGGTGGTTCGTAGCCGGCGCCGCGAGCGGCACGCATTAACGGCGCTCGAGAATCAGCAGCGTGAAGAGCAAGAGCGCCTGGAGAGCACCGTCGCCATCCGTACCGGGCAGTTGAATGAGTCGCTGCGAGCGCGTAGTTCGTTGATGGCACGCATCAGCCATGACTTGCGCTCACCGCTGGTGAGCATCATCGATTACGCGCGCATGGCGCGGGCCGGGGTCGTTGACGACTTCCCGAGCAAGGTCGAGCGCAATGCGCGCCAGCAACTGGATCTGATCGATGAGTTGTTGGAATTTTCCAAGAGTGAGTTGCAGCAGCTCGAGCTCACATTGGCACCCGGATACCTGTACGGTTTTCTGCAGGAGCTGGAAGAGGAGGCCGGCTTCCTGGCGTCGCGGCAGAACAACCGCTTTGGCTGCTGCTTCGCCGACGACCTGCCTGCCCTGGTGCGAGCTGACTTCCGTCGCCTGCGTCAGGTGCTGTTGAACCTGCTCGGCAACGCGGCGAAATTCACCCATGACGGTGTGATCGTTTTCGAAGTGACCTGTCAGCAGACCTCACCTGGACAAGTGCTTCTGTACTTCAGCATCAGCGACAGCGGTATCGGCATAGACGCCCAGTCTCCAGAACGACTGCTCAAACCGTTCCAGCGTGGTCAGGGGGTAGAGGGCTACGATGGCAGCGGCCTGGGGCTGTCGATCGTCACTCAGCTCCTGCAGATCATGGGCAGCGAGCTCGAGCTGCAGCGACTGGAACCGAAAGGTAGTCGGTTCAGCTTTCAGTTGCCGCTAGCCTGTGCCAGCGAAGAGGACCTCGACAGCAGCTTCGTCGAGAACCATGGCGTGCAGGTTGACGGCAGTGGGCGCAAAGTCCTGATCGTCGATGATTTGCCGCAAAATCGCGATTGGGTCAGCGATCTGTTGGCGGGCTACGAATTCGAGGTGCAAACAGCTGCCAGTGCTGAACAGGCTCTGGAGCAATTGGAATGCGAAACCTTCGATTTGCTGATTTCCGACATGCGCATGCCGGGCATGGATGGCTGGGCGTTATTGAGCCGGGTACGCGCGCGCTGGCCGGCACTGCCCGTACTGCTGTATTCGGCTGTGCCTGCGTTGCGACCCATGGATATGCCAGGCAGCCTGCGCTTCGATGACACACTGCTCAAGCCTGCTTCCAGCAGGGATTTGCTGGCCCGCGTGGATAACCTGAGCCGACTCGCCAGTGCACCTCAGGAGGCGATGTGAGGGGCGTTGCGAGAACATCCTTGTGCATGCTGCTTGCGCTTCCCGGCGTCACCCTGGCTGTGGAGCTCGAGGCGGTAAACGTCGTCGGCGCCAGCCATCGTGAAGAACCGAACCAGCGGGTGCCTGCCAGCGTTTCGGTAATCGAGGGTGATCGACTGCATGATGCCGATCTGGGCGCATTGGCGCAGCGTGTTCCCGGCCTGATGTTGAGCGCCCCCAACCCGCGTTATGCCGCCATCGGTATCCGGGGGTTGGGCACGAGCTCCGCCAACGATGGGCTCGACGGTAGCGTTGCAGTATTTCTCGACGGTGTTTACCTGGGCCGCCAGGGCATGACCCCGCTGGATTTCGGCGATATCGAGCGTGTCGAGATTCTGCGCGGGCCGCAGGCCACGCTGTACGGCAAGAATGCCACCGCTGGCACCATCAACCTGACAAGCCGTATGCCGAGCTTCGTCAATCAAGGGCAGGGGGAAATCCGGATAGGCCAGGATGGTTTGCGCCACTACCGTGCAAGCGTTTCGGGTCCGTTGATTGACGACGAACTGGCAGGCCGGTTGAGTGTTTTCGAGGTAAGCCGAGACGGTGATATCGACAATCGCTTCAACGGCGAGCGGCTTAATGAACAGGATCGCCAAGGGTTTCGCGGTCAGCTGCTATGGATGCCAAACGAGCGGTTCAGCGCCAGGCTGATCGGCGACTATGCGCTGCAGGATGAGAGTGCGGTTCTTGCTGCCAGCCACCTGAGCAGCATGACGCGGCAGCGAGCAGCGTTCGTCGGCTACCAACCCTTGCCGGCCTCGCCGTTTGCCCGCCGTGTCGAGCAGAACGATGGCAATCGCCTGCAAACACTGCAGCGCGGCCTGACGCTGCAACTCGATAACTACCTGGACAACGATCTCACGCTGACCAGCCTATCCGGCTATCGCGATTGGTCTTATGACAGCCGCCATGACGCTGACAGCATGCCGCTCTCGGTAGCGCGTTCGGCGGTACAGCTCGATCATCACCAGTTCAGCCAGGAGCTGCGCCTGGCGCAGTCACTGGGCGAGCGTTTCGACTATGTGCTTGGCGTCTACTACCTGCAACAGCGGCTACAGCGGGACGTCGATGTGGCCTTCGGTCGTGATGCAGCGGCTTTCTTTCTGGGCGATCGGCCTGAGGTTCGCGCACTGGGCATCACCGCCCGGATGGTTCCCGCGTCCATTCTGCAGGGGGCACAGCAGCAGTTTCGCGGCGGCCAGGACAGCGACACCCAGGCCGTGTTCGGCCAGTTCACCTGGCGTCCTACCGAGCGTTTGGCGATCACGCCTGGGCTGCGTTTCTCTCGCGAGCGCAAGCGAGGCGAAATTACCCGAAGTGTCAGTGGCCTGGCCCCGTTGGGCGCTGACCCGGTATCGCAACTGGGTGGCCAATTGCTGCGTGATATCGCCCTGGGCGGTGCTTACACACGAAGCAACCGCGTTGCGGAAAACAACCTGTCCGGGCAGTTGGCGGTCAGCTACCAGCTCAGCGAAGCCCTGGTTGGTTATGCCCGCTGGTCGAGGGGCTACAAGGCCGGTGGCATAAACCTGGAGGTGACCGGCGATGCCATTGCCCCGGTGTTCGACGCCGAGCGCGCGACGGCAGTTGAAGTGGGCATCAAGAGCCTCTGGTGGGACGAGCGTGCCTCGCTCGACGTGGCGATTTATCAGACCGACGTTGACGACTACCAGGCGCTCAGCAACAGCGAGCCGGCCGATGAGCTATCCCCGCCGTTGCGCGACAGTTTGATCAACGTCGGCAAGGTACGTCTGCGCGGCATCGAGGCCGATGGCCGTCTGCAACTCACCTCGCAGATCGGGTGGCGGCTGGGGCTGGCATTGAGCGATGCGCGCTACCGTTCCTTCGACAACGCTCCCTGTCCTCCCGAGAGCGACGGGGTGTCGTGCGACCTGTCAGGTAAGCAGCTGTTCAACGCGCCGAGGTGGAGCCTTTCCACCGGGATCGACTATCGCAGGCCGCTGGTTTCCGGCCTGGAGCTGTTCGGTGCCATCGATTATGCCTGGCGAAGCGGCTACTACGGAGTGCTGGAGCGAGGCGAAGGCAGCTACCAGTCTGCCTATGGTCTGACTGACCTGCGCCTGGGGGTAGGGCGTTCTGATCAGGGCTGGGCGGTCGAGTTGTGGGCGCGCAACCTCTTCGATCAGGATTACGCCAGTGCCTTCTACGCCACGCTCGGCTCCGGGGACTACGGGACCCTGCCAGGTACGCCGCGCAGCGTTGGGGTTTCATTACGCGGCCGCTACTGAGGCGCCGGATGCGCGCGGGTCCGTAAGCCACTGGCCGATCGGCTGGTGATTCCCACCGCACCTAGGTGCCATGAGCCCCTCGAGTGGGGCATCTCTCTAGGTTTTTCGCCTTTTTTGCGGATTTCATGCGCGATATCCGCTGCAGCAAAACATCCGTCCGGCCATGCAAAATCGCCCTGTTCGGCGCGTGATTAGACTCCGCGGGCTCTTCATCCCCAGCTACGGCTTGGCGGGTGGTTTCCCAATTTTCATGGAGTTGTACGATGCCAGTTCCTTACAAGGATTCCGTTCGCGCGGGCAAGCATCTGCTGTATTGCGCTGCTGTGCTGGCCGGTTCCGGAACCGCGCAGATAGCCATTGCGCAGACGTTGCCCGATGCAGGACAGCTGCTCAACGAGCATCAGCAGACGCGGCCTTCCGAGCCAGGTTCCACTCAACCGCCTGCCGCGTTCGAGTTGCCTTCCGGTACCAAAGGCAGCGCAACGAATTCTGGCTTGCGCGTACAACTCAAGGCCATTCGCTTCAGTGGCGACACCGAACTGGCCGGGGCCGAGAACCTCACGGAACTGACCAAGCCGGTGCTGGGCAAGACCCTGGACCATGCAGGCCTGCAGCAATTGGTCGAGAGCCTGACCCGTTACTTGCGCGGCCGTGGCTACGTGTTGGCACGCGCTTATCTGCCTCGCCAGGATTTGACCGACGGCGAATTGGAGATCGCGCTCGTCAAAGGCCGCCTGCAGTCCGACGCCTCGCGTATCGAGGTCAACAGCGACACCCGTAGCAGTCCCGAGCGCCTGCGCCGGATCGCCGAAGCTGCTCTGCCAGAAAATAAGGTGTTGCGCGCCGAAGACCTGGAGCGAGCGCTATTGCTGATCAACGATCAGCCGGGCGTCAGCGCTCAGTCGGCACTGGACATGGGGTCCGAGCCTGGCACCAGCCGACTGCTGATCAATGCCAGGAAAGGCCCGCTCGCATCAGGCAACTTGTCCGCGGACAACTATGGCAATCGGAGCACTGGTACCGCTCGTGCCAACGCCCAGGTCAGCCTCAATGATCCGCTGGGCATCGGCGATCAGTTGAGCATTGGTCTGAGCAAGAGCACCGGCACCGATATCGTCGGTGCGTCCTACAGCCTGCCGCTGAATGCGTCGGGGCTGCGCCTGAATGCAGCGGGCTCCTACCTGCGCTATGAGGTCGACCAGGAGCAGTTTCGGCCTCTGGATCTGCGCGGCAACGCTCGCAGTGGGTCGCTGGGTCTCAGCTACCCGGTGATTCGCTCGCGGCTGCAGAACCTGAACCTTTCGGCTACCTACGAATACAAGGCCCTCGAGGATGAGGCCATAGGCATCAACTTGCGCGATCGCGAGTTGAACAACGTCATTCTGGCCATGAGCGGCAACCGCTTCGACTCCCTGGGCGGAGGCGGGGTGACCGACGCCATGCTGGCGCTGACCATGGGGGAGCTGGATCTCTCCGGCAACCGTGACGATCAATTCGCCGACCGCGTAAGTGCCGGCAGCGATGGCAGCTTCAACAAGCTGAATCTGCGCGTCTCTCGCCTGCAAAGCCTGGGCGCATCCAGCCCCTGGACGCTGTTTGGTGGGGTCTCGGCGCAATGGGCCAGCGTCAACCTCGACTCTTCGGAGAAATTCCTGCTCGGTGGCCCAGCCGGCGTGCGTGCCTATCCGGTTGGCGAAGCGTCCGGTGACCAGGGCTGGCTGGCCACCCTGGAACTGCGCCGCAATATCGCTCTGAACCTGCCCGGTGTCGTGTTGCAGGGGTTGGGCTTTGTCGATACCGGCCGTATCTGGCTGCATCAGGACACCTGGCCAGGCTCGATCAACAACGCCGGTGATACCAACCGGTATGACCTGCATGCCGTCGGGGTCGGCGCCAACCTGTGGGCTGGCAATTTCAGTGTGCGCACGGCCGTCGCGCGGACGCTGGACAACAACCCGGGGCGCAGTTCATCCGGTCTGGACGCCGATAGCCGTGCCAGCGACTGGCGCGCGTGGGTTCAAGCCTCTTACGCATTCTGATCTGCCCATTGCAGCCCATTACAAAATTTAGGAGCACTCCATGAAGCGCGCTTCGTTGAATCATCTCTATCGCCTTGTCTGGAGCGATGCCGATCAGGCGTTCGTAGCCGTTGCAGAACACTCGACCTCCCGTGGCAAGCGCGGCGGCATGGTCGGCTTCCTGGCCGCCGTCGGCCTGCTGGGTAGCGGTGCGGTGCTGGCCGCCGATTTGCCTACGGGCGGGACGATCGTTGGCGGTAGCGGCGCCATTTCGCAGAATGGCAGCCACATGGTCGTCGACCAGCAAACCGGCAAGCTGGTCACCAACTGGAACAGCTTCGATATTGGCGCCGATGCCAGCGTGACCTTCAACCAGCCGGGCGCCAACAGCATTGCCCTGAACCGGGTGATTGGCGGTGGTAATGCCAGCCAGATTCTCGGCAAGCTCGATGCCAACGGCCAGGTGTGGCTGCTCAACCCCAACGGGGTGGTGATCAGCAAAGGCGCCGAGGTCAACGTGGGCGGCCTGGTGGCCTCCTCACTGCAGATCAGCGACCAGGATTTTCTTGCTGGTAAAACCACGCTCAATGGCGGTGCTGGCGCAGGCGCCGTGCTCAACCAGGGTACCGTGAATGCTGCGCCGGGCGGCGTGGTCGCGCTGATCGGGCCACAGGTGGGCAACAGCGGCACCATCAGCACACCGGGCGGCAGCACGGTGCTTGCTGCCGGCGACAGGGTCAGCCTGGATTTCCAGGGCGATGGCCTGGTCGGCGTCAACGTCGAACGCGGCGTGTTCGACGCGGCCGTGCGCAACGAGGGGCATATCAGCGCCGATGGCGGCATGGTCGCCCTGAGCGCTCGCTCGGCAGATGCACTGCTCAACAGCGTCATCAACAATACCGGTGTCATCGAGGCCAAGGGGCTGGTGGAGCGGGGTGGTCGTATCCTGCTGGATGGTGATGCCGAGGGCGGACTGACCCAGGTTGCCGGCACGCTCGATGTGTCGTCTGAAAACGGCAAGGGTGGCAGCATCGTGGTCACCGGCGAGCGCATTGCCGTGGCTGACGCCAAGCTCGACGCCAGTGGCACAAGCGGTGGCGGCACCATCAAGGTCGGTGGTGGCTGGCAGGGCCAGGACGCCACGGTGGCCAATGCCACTCAGGTGACCGTCGAGCGCAACGTCAAGGTCAAGGCCGATGCGACCCAGGCTGGTGATGGCGGCACGGTGGTGTTCTGGGCCGACGGCGATAACCGTTTTGCCGGTGATATTTCGGTGCGCGGTGGCGAGCAAGGCGGTAACGGTGGCAAAGCCGAAGTATCCGGCAAGCACACCCTGCAATACGCCGGCAAGACCGATGCCCGTGCGGCCAAGGGGCGTACCGGTGACCTGCTGCTCGATCCGACCACTATCACCGTTTCCGGCGGCAGCGGCACCAGTGGCGACTGGTCTGCTGGCAGCGGTAACGTGACGGTGTATGAAAAGACCCTGGAGGAGCAGACGGCCAACGTGCTGTTGCAGGCTACCGACAGTATTCGTTTTGCCGATCTGAACCTCAATGGCGGTGATGGCAAGATCTCGATGCAGAACGATGTCAGCTTCCGCGCCGAGGTGCTCAACAGCGGCAATACCGCCACCTCCATCAGCTTTGCCAATAGCAATAACACGCTGGAGGTTTCCGGCAGCGGCAGCATCTACATGCAGGCCGGTGGTACTCGAACCGGTTCGATCAACGGGGTGTTCAATCTGGTAGCCAAGGGCGCGGGCGCGAATCCTGCCCTGGCCGATTTGCCGGATCACGATGTCAACACCATCGGTAGCGGCACACCCGGCGCCGGCAGCATCACCCTGCTGGGCGCCGATGGCCTGACCATCGCCGGCGCCTTGACCACCGCGGGTGGCTACGTTCGCTTGTCGAGCGACTCCGATCTGGGTGGCCGCGGCGCACTGACCATCGATACACCGATCAACACCAACGGCGGCAACCTGTACCTCTCCTTTGGTACCACCTCCTATGCCGAGAGCATCGCCACCCTCAACGGTGACATCACCCTGGGCAGTGGCCGCCTGTTCTTTGGTGATGCCATGGGCAGCAAGGGCTTGGGCGGCTCGACGGGCGAGAAGCGCCTGGCGGGCCTGTTGAGCCTGAGCGGTGACGTCAACTTCAACACCCCGCTGACCATGCTTGGTGGTGCGTCCATCTATACCGACGGCGCGATCAACTTCACCAGCACCGTCAACCTGGACACCGGCACCGACCTGCTGACGCTGCGCGCCAACAACGTCGACTTTACCCAGGCCACGTTGCAGAACCTGTCCACCGCCAGCATTCGTCTGGAGCCGTACGACGCCACTACCAACATCCTGCTCAACAGCAGCAGCGGCAATGCTGGCGGCGGTATCTTCCTGGACGGCAATGCGCCGGCCACCGATATCAGCAAGCTGGTGGGCATCAAGAACCTCACCATCGGTCGCGCCGATGGCACCGGCACCACGACGGTCGACGCCTCCGGCTTCAGCTTCAATGCCAACAACAACCTGTCGCTGCTCAACGGCAACATCCAGGTCGATGGTGCGCTGAGCAACAGCAATGGCAGTGGCCATGTGCTGGCCCAGGCGGGCGTGGGCGACGTGGTGATCGGCAGCGGCGGTACCGTGACCGCGCAAGGCAGTGGTGATGCCGTGGTGCTGGTAGCGCAGCGCAACTTCGTCAACCAGGCCGGCGCCAACGCGCTTGCGGCTACCAATGGGCGTTGGCTGACCTACTCCTCCAGCCCATCGGATGATGTGCGTGGCGGTCTGGATGTGGCCTTCAAACAGTACGCTGCGCAGTACGGTGATACCGTTCTAGGCTCTGGCAACGGCCATCTCTACACCTACGCGCCCAAGGTGAAAGTCGAGTTGCAAGGCGAGGTGCGCAAGACCTACGACGGCAATGCCGCCGCTAGCGTCAGCGACGCCAATTTCGCCATGAGTGGTGCTATCGATGGCGATACCATCGACGTGCTTTCCTTCGGCAATGCCTACTATGCCGACAAGAATGCCGGTGCGGGCAAGCAGGTCACCGTCGACAGTGTCGAGGTGTCCGAAGCCACCAACGGCAACGTCAAGGTCTATGGTTATCAGGTCGACGCCTCCAGCGTGAGCGGCGATGTCGGGCAGATCGACCGCAAGGTGCTGACCGCCAACGCCGATGTGGCCAACAAGACCTACGACGGCAGCACCACCGCGAACCTCAGCAACGTCGCACTGGTGGGGGTGGTCGTGGGTGACGAAGGCAAGGTGGATACCTCCGGCACCACTGGCGCGTTCAGCGACAAGAACGCCGGGCAGAGCAAATCCGTCAGCGGCTCGGGTATTGCCCTGACCGGGGAAGAGGCCGATAACTATGCGTTCGACACTGGCGCCGAGATCGGCAAGGCGGACATCGACCGCAAGGTGCTGACTGCCAGCGCCGATGTGGCGGACAAGACCTATGACGGCACCACCACCGCGAACCTGAGCAACGTATCGCTGGTAGGCATCGTCGGCGGTGATGAAGGCAAGGTGAACACCTCCGGCACCACTGGCGCATTCAGCGACAAGAACGCCGGCCAGGACAAGTCCGTCACTGGTTCGGGTATCGCCCTTACCGGCGAAGAGGCCGACAACTACGCCTTCGACACCGATGCCGAGATCGGCAAGGCCGATATCGACCGCAAGCTGCTGACCGCCAATGCCGATGTAGCGGACAAAACCTACGACGGCACCACCACCGCGAACCTGAGCAACGTATCGCTGGTAGGCACCGTCGGCGGTGATGAAGGCAAGGTGAGTACCTCAGGCAGCACTGGTGCGTTCAGCGACAAGAATGCCGGGCAGGACAAGTCCGTCACTGGTTCAGGGCTAGCCCTGGCTGGCGATGAAGCCGACAACTATGCTTTCGACACCAGCGCCGAGATCGGCAAGGCGGATATCGACCGCAAGGTTCTGACTGCCAACGCCGATGTGGCGGACAAGACCTACGACGGCAGCACCACCGCGAGCCTGAGCAACGTCGCGCTGGTGGGCATCGTCGACGGTGACCAAGGCAAGGTGAACACCTCCGGCACCACCGGCGCGTTCAGCGACAAGAACGCCGGCCAGGACAAGTCCGTCAGCGGCTCAGGTCTAGCCCTGACCGGCGAGGAGGCCGACAACTACGCCTTCGACACCGATGCCGAGATCGGCAAGGCCGATATCGACCGCAAGGTGCTGACTGCCAACGCCGATGTGGCGGACAAGACCTACGACGGCACCACCACCGCGAACCTGAGCAACGTCTCGCTGGTGGGTATCGTCGACGGTGACCAAGGCAAGGTGGGCACCTCCGGCACCACGGGTGCATTCAGTGACAAGAATGCCGGGCAGGACAAGTCCGTCACCGGCTCAGGTCTAGCCCTGATCGGCGAGGAGGCCGACAACTACGCCTTCGACAGCGATGCCGAGATCGGCAAAGCGGACATCGATCGCAAGCTGCTGACCGCCAACGCCGATGTGGCGGACAAGACCTACGACGGCACCACCACCGCGAACCTGAGCAACGTCTCGCTGGTGGGTATCGTCGACGGTGACCAAGGCAAGGTGGGCACCTCCGGCACCACGGGTGCATTCAGCGACAAGAATGCCGGGCAGGACAAGTCCGTCACCGGCTCAGGTCTAGCCCTGACCGGCGAGGAGGCTGACAACTATGCGTTCGATGCCGATGCCCAGGTAGGGTCTGCGGACATCGATCGCAAGATCGTGACCGCCAAGGTCGAGGTTGCCGACAAACTCTATGATGGCAAGAACACCGCCATCATTCGCGACATTGCCCTCGACGGGATCATCGACGGTGACGCAGTAGGGGCGGTCGGTGAGGCCAACTTTGAAACCCCGGCTACCGGGCAAGGAAAAACCGTCACGGTGATCGATCTGCAACTGCTCGGCGACGACGCTGCAAACTACCAGCTGGCTGACCAGCCGGTGGTCGGTGTTGCCAGCATTCAGCCGCCGATGCTGCCTCCAGCCGGCCTGATCAACACCCCGGAAGGCGCCAACGGCACTGGCACAGCAGTAAAGCGCCCGGATAATCAGCCTGTTGTATTCGAGCCAGCCTCGCATCAGCCGTTGCCGTCGACTGCGCTGTTCAGCGATACACCAAGCCTGGCAACCAGCCCGGTGAATGCTGCTGGTGCTGATGCTCTGGTTCTGCAGGATGCAGTGCTTTCGGGCAATGGCCGAATGAGCCTGGCCTTGGCCAACGGCCTTTCGGAACCTGCCGTGCGTAAAAGCCTGCACATCTACCGTACCCGTGCTGGCGAGCCACTGCGCGGTGAAGGGCAGTATGCCGCGACCGATCTGGGTTCCAGCATCACCCTGGAGCTGGCCGATGCGGGTAGCCGCGAGGCTCCGGTATTGCAAGCTGCAGGCGCGAAGTCGGCGCAGGGTTCGGTGGCGCTGGTCAGCGGACAGCGCTTGAGCCTTCAGGTGACGGTGATGGCTGACGGTGTGTTGCTGGTTCAGGTGCCGCAAGAGGCGGGTAGCCTCGACAGTGACGAACTGGCTGCTTACGGGCTTGCTGTGGCGAAGAAAAGCCTGGGCACCAGCGTCAACAGCATCGAACACGTTGTGGTGGAGCATGCTCTGAGGCAGGCAAAAGTCACCACTGACGCAGGTGTCGAGGTGGCGGCTCGATAAATGCTCCCCCGGCGCTAGCGCCGGGGGACGCCAAGAGCAGCAGCTGCTGACACAGGCTCCAAGCAAGCATCATGTGCAATGAAAAGCCCGGCCAAAGCCGGGCTTTTCGCATATCCCTTGGATTCAACGGCACGCCGGGTCCGTGTTATCTGTAGAACCCGATACTGACGCTGCCCGCTGCAAACCCTGGGTCTTTCAAGTGCTTTTCCCGGGACCGCCTTGAGCATCGATTCGCGCCACGGCAAAGGCACATAGCGCCAAGACCGCGGGGCACAGCGCAAGGACGGCGAAGCTTCTAACCACCGGTAGTCCGCTGTTAAGCACGTAGGCGCCAAGCAACGGACCTAAGATAGAACCTATCTTGCCCACCGACGCAGCCCATCCAGCGCCATTGGCACGAATCGCGCTGGGATAGAACAGGCCGGCGATACTTGTGATTCCGTAATGGCTGCCTTTGACAAAAACAGCCCCTATCAGGCTGAGCACGATGAACGCGTCCCCCTGCAGGCTGCCCACACCCAATACCAGTAGGAAGGGTAGCGACAGCAAGGGATAGATCATCACCGCGTAGGGCCCTTTGCGATCGACGAAGCGCATGAGCGCCAAACCGGCCATGGCACCGCTGAATGACGCGAAGGAGCTGACCCACGACGCCGTTGCGCGATCAAAGCCCGCGTAGGTGTACACGAGCGGGCTCCAGGACGCGAGAAAGTACATGGCCATGGAGCTGACACCGAAGCCGATCCAGATCATCGGTGTTATCCATCTCAGCTTGCCTGCGAACAGCTGGCTGATGCGAAACGAGTACGCGCCGAGATCGACCTCATCACCCAGTATGTAACGATCATTGGGCGCAACCTCCAGGCCCGGATCGAGGCGCCTGAGGAGGCGCGCGACCTGCTCTGGCCGCCGTTGTTTGCTGACTAGAAAGCGTACCGACTCGGGCAGGGTGAACAGCAGCAGGACGCTGGATGCCAGCGTGGTGACACCGCCCAGCACGAACACGCTCTGCCAGCCCGAGCGCGGCGCCAGCCAGACACTCAGTGGGCCGGCCATTGCGCCTCCCAGGCTGAAACCGACCATGATGATGGTGACCACCGTGGAGCGATAGCGCTTGGGCACGAACTCGATATTCAAGGCCCAGCACAGCGGCAACATGGCGCCGAGCGCGAAACCGTTGAAGAAACGCAGCGCCAGCAAGGCTTCGTAGCTGCTGGCCAAGGCAAACAGCAAGGTTAGAAAACCAAAAGAGAAGGTCGACAGGATGATGGTCGGCCGGCGCCCGATGCGGTCTCCCAGATAGCCGAAGAAAAAGCCGCCGAGCATCATGCCGAACAGACCGATGGAAAACACGTTGCCCAGCTGCAGCTTGTCCAGGCCGATGTCATCGGCCATGTAGGAAGCGGTATGTGACAGCATCAGCAGGTCGAAGCCGTCCAGGAAGGTGATCAGCAGTGAAACGGCGATCACCCGGTAGTTGAAACCTGTCAGCTTGCGGCTTTCGAGCAGTGCGGCGACATCGAGGGTGCGTGGGCTTGTCATTGTTGTTCTCCACAGACGCCCGGCCCTGCGCGGGCAGGGCCAGGCTGGCTGTCACCAAAGCTTCAGGGTGTAGGCGACGATCAGGCGATTCTCGTCGAGGTCCTGGGCCAGGCCGTTGCCCGAGCGAAAGGTGACGTTGCGCCAGCGCACGTTGACGCCCTTCAATGGGCCGCTCTGCACGATGTAGCCGATGTCGGTGTCGCGCTCCCACTCGCGGCCATTGCGTACCGCGCCGCTGTGGATGTCGCTGCCGGCAACGTAGCGGGTCATGAACGACAGGCCGGGAATGCCCACGCCAGCGAAGTCATATTCGTAGCGCAGCTGCCAGGATTTCTCGTTGACTTTGGTGAAGGGGTTGAACGTCACCAGATTCACTACGTAGGGCGTGCCGGTATCGATTACCGGGAACGCACTGTCGCCAGACAGGTGCTGGAAAGCGGCGGCAAAACGGTGAAATCCGGCACTCAGGGTGAACATGCCGTTGACGTTGCGGTTATCGATGTTGCCGGCCTTGCCGGCGCCGATGTCGCGACTGTCGAAGTAGCGAAGATCGGTTTTCAGGCTTACCTGGTCGCTGAGTGGCAAGGTGTGGACGACGCCTGCGAACTGCTGGCGATAGATGTCCTCGAGTTCGCCATGGTGGTAGCGCAGCGTCAGGTCCCGGTTGACCTGGTAGTCGCCACCGAACATGTCCAGGTGCGAGCTGCTCTGACCTGCATAGCCGATATCATCGTTTCCCGAAGAGTCACGGCCGTTGGCGTGTGTCAGGCGGCCAGCCGTGAAGGTCAGTTTGTCGATCTCGTTGGACGTCAGGATGGCGCCGGTAAAGGTCGATGGCAGCAGGCGCGTATCGCTGTAGTAGGCCAGCGGCAATATCGGCATCTGGGTACCGAGGCGCAATTCGGTTGCCGACAGGCGCATCTTGCCGGTCAGCCCCAGCTCGCTGTAATCGTCTACCGGCTCCTGGCTGCTCGGCCCGAAGGGCAGCAGGCCGGTACCGCGGCGGCCGCGCCCTGAGTCGAGCTTGATACCCAGCTCGGCCAGGGCATCGACACCGAAACCCAGGCGCCCTTCGCTGTAGCCCGAGTTGAATTGCGCGATAAAGCCCTGCGTCCATTCTTCGGCTTTCGCCTGGGCTGCACCGCTTTGTCGGAAGTCACGGTTCAGGTAGAAGTTGCGGGTCGTCAGGCTGGCGGTGCTGTCTTCGATGAAGTCAGCCTTGGCAGGCAGCGCGACGGTCAGCAGAGTGGCGACGCCGAGGGCTAGGGCAGGGCGCAAGGTCATCATGGTCCTGATCATTGTTGTTGGTCTCCAGGAGCTGCGAGGCTGAAACGCGGGCGTAAGCGCTCCCGGCCGCGCCATAGGGGCGCGACGAGAGAGCCAGGTTGGGAGCCGGGGGTACCGGCGGGGGTCAGGTTTGCGATGCTGCCGAGAGCGGCTGTACCGGCGGTTCCTTGTCGACGATACGTCCGACGATGAACGCGCACAGCGCCAGTACAGCGGGACAGATAGCCAGGATCAGGAAACTCTTGACCACCGGCAGGCCGCTGTCGAGTACATAGGCGCCCAGCAATGGGCCGAGGATCGAGCCGATCTTGGCGATCGAGGTAGCCCAGCCCGCACCGTTCGCACGGATGGCACTGGGATAGAAGATGCCGGCGATGCTGAGAATGCCGTAATGGCTACCCTTGACGAACACGGCACCGACCATGCTGAGGATCAGGAAGGCGCTGCCCTGCATGCCGGTGATACCGAGGATCAGCAGGAAGGGAAGGGCCAGCAGCGGGTAGATCATCACGGCGTAGGGGCCACGGGTATCCACGAAACGCATCATCGCCAGGCCGGCCATGGCGCCGGTGAAGGAGGCGATCGAACTGACCCAGGAGGCGGTCGCCCGGTCGAAGCCGGCATAGGTGTAGACCAGCGGACTCCAGGAGGCGAGGAAGTACATGGCCATCGAGCTGGCCGAATAACCGATCCAGATCATCGGCGTGATCCACTTCAGCTTGCCGAGGAACAGTTGGCTCACGCGAAAGTTCTGGGTGCCCACGTCGATCTCGTCGAGCAGCACGAAGCGGTCATCGGCGCGTACGTCGACGCCAGGATCGAGTCGCTTGAGTATCCGCGCGATTTTCTCCGGCTCGCGCCGCTTGGTGGTCAGGAAGCGCACCGACTCGGGCAGGGTGAAGAACAGCAGGGCACTGGCAAGCAGGGTCAGAATGCCGCCGAAGACGAATACCCCCTGCCAGCCGATGTGCGGGGCCAACCAGACGGTGAGCGGCCCGGCCATGGCGCTGCCAAGGCTGAAGCCGACCATGATGATGGTGACCACCGTGGAGCGATAGCGTTTGGGGACGAACTCGATGTTCAATGCCCAGCACAGCGGCAGCATCGCGCCCAGGGCGAAGCCATTGCAGAAGCGCAGCACCATCAGCGACTCGTAGCTGTTGGCCAGGGCGAACAGCAGGGTCAGCACGCCAAAGGAAACGGTCGAGAAGATGATGGTGGGACGGCGGCCGATGCGGTCCCCCAGATAACCGAAGAAGAACCCACCGAGCATCATGCCGAACAGGCCTACCGAGAAGATCTCACCCAGCTGGATCTTGTTCAGACCGACTTCGTCGGCGATGTACGAGGCAGTATGCGACAGCACCAGAAGATCGAAGCCGTCCAGAAAGGTGATCAGCACCGACACGGCGACCACCAGGTAGTTGAAGCGCGTCAGCTTGCGACCCTCGATAAGGGCGGCAACATCGATTGTGCGTGGTTGTGACATTGTTATTCTCCACAGCGCTGCGATTTTGTTGTTTTAAGGCCCGGCAGTCAGGCCGCCGGGTATCAGCCGTTACTGCAGGTTGAAACTGAGCCGCTCGCGCAAGCTTGCCGTCGGTATTTCGCTGACCTTGCCCAACGGGCCCGCCAGATCCAGGGCATGGGCTGCGGCCGCGCCCATGGCGATGCACGGGCCCATGACCCGTATGCTCGACAGCGCCGCGGCATCGGCGTCTACGCAGCGCCCGGCCACCACCAGGTTTTCGCTGCCTTCCGGCAGCAGGCTGCGCAGTGGCACGCTGTGCACATGATCATCGCCGAAGGGCTCCCACTGGTAGCCCTTCGCGTCACCATGCAGCTCCACTGGCCAGGACGTCAGCGCAACCGCGTCAGGGAAGCGGGTGGCGGCCCGCACCTCATCGGTAGTCAGATGATGCTGGCCGACGATCCAGCGGGTCTGACGGATGCCCGGCAGGGCATAGGCACGAACCCGGGCCTGGCCGTAGACCTCGGGGTACTCGGCTTTGAGAAAGGCGATCACCTTGTCTACCTGCTGGCGCCCCTCGATGGCCACGTGGGAGGCGGCGACCGGATCCAGCGGCGTTTCGATATGGGTCATGTTGAAGGCGGCCGTGCCACGCCCGGGAAACTGGAAGAACAGGCCGTCGTCACGCTCGATGCCATAGCTCCTGGCGCGTGCCTTGACCCGCTCGGTGAATGCCTCGCGGCTGGGTAGATGGGTCTCGTCGATATGCTCCATGACGAACATCTGCGTGCCGTATATCGGCGTGTCGGGCTCGCGACAGGCGAAGCCTGCATTCCAGGTCAGGGCGGCATCGCCGCTGGCATCGACGAAGCCGTCGGCATCCACGTGGACATCACCGTAGCGCGTGGCCAGCTGTACCTGGGCGACGCGATTGCCCTCGCGTACCACCTCGCGCAGTACCGCGCCGAGGACCACGGTGATGCCGGCGTCGAGGATCTGCTGGCCGATCCAGCGCCCCAGCGCCACCTCGTCGTAGTAAACGACGGTGGTGAGCGGGCCGACCTTGTGGTGCAGATCGCCACTGGCGCCCAGGTCGCGCAGGATGCCATCGGCGATGCCGTGGGTCAGCTGGCGACGATTCGGGCCGTTGGAAAACAGCCCGCAGAAGGTGCCGATGATCGATCCGACCGCCTGGCCACCGAGCATGGGCAGGGCGTCGAACAGCACCACGCGTTTGCCCAGGCGTGCCGCCTCGAGCGCCGCGGACACCCCGGAAATCCCCGCACCTGCGATACAGACGTCGGCCTTCAGGCGTTGTGCCTGGGGAGCATGGTCACGACGAACCGTACGAATGATATGAGCCATGAATACCTACCTTGCAGTGAAAAAAGAGCAGCCGAACCCGCCACCTGGATCATGCAGGTGAAAAAAACGGCGATGAGGATGCCGCTGGAGCCGTCAGGGCTCCGCGCCGGGGCCTGGTGATGCCCGGTTTGCTTGTCGGGTGGCGAGGTGCCGCGGGGTGACCTCGACAGTGCCGGCGTCGGCGTCTACCCGTACCCAGTCGCCGGTGCGGATGCGCCATAGCGGGTCATCGTCGAACTCGGTCAGGGCCGGTGCATGGACCACCACGGCGCCGAGGGCCATCTTCGCGGTCATCTCGTTGAACAGCATGGCGCCTGGCGCCACCCCGGCGAGGCGGGCGATATGAAACTGCGACGACCAGCCCGACGAGCCCTTGGCCCCTGGAAACACCAGCACCTTGCCGGCGAAACTGATGCCCTTGAGTTCATGGCGGGTCTCGATCACCGTGCCACTGCGCGGGTCGATACCGCCCCAGCCGGAAATACGGTCACGTGTCACCAGTGCTTCGCCTTCGAAGACCCCACCGACGACCTTGCGGCCTTTGAGCGTGAACGAGTCGGTCATTTCAGTGCTCCTGTCCAGCGTCCCTCGACGGCTGCCTGGACGCAATCGGCAGTGGTGCCGAACCAGGTTTGGATGCCCATGATGGCGGGCAGGTAATGGGCCTGCTTCGCCGAATCTACCGCGGCCACCTGGGTACCCTTGGGAATCACCCTGCCGATGGCCGAACAGGTATCGGTCATCAGGTGGCCGCCGGCCGCCTCGATGATGCGCGTGTAACCGGCCTGATCAGCGAGCTGTTTGATGGAGGCGGCGGTGAATATCCACAGCTCGGTATTGGCGCTCAGGCGCTGGCCCTCGAGCAACTGACAGACTTCCCAGATCTGCTCCAGGCTGTAGTGCGGGCAGCCGAGCATGACGAAGTCCACCTGGGCGTCCCGCGCGGTGATATTGACCTGCTCGTAAGCCCAGCGGCGCTCGGCCTCACCGAAGCGCATCACCGACTCGATCTCGCGCCCCCCGAACGCTTCCTCACGGGTGCGCGCTTCGGGGGTCACGCCGACCAGGTGGTACATCTCCACGCCGCCGCTGGAGGCGGCAGCCGCGCCAAAGTGCTTGAGGCGGGCCAGATTGGGCTGGTGCCTCAAGCCTTCAATCACCGGGATGCGATCCTGTACCTGCTCGCCCATCCAGTAGCCGAGCAGCCCCCAGTCCGCCGTGCTGCTGACATCGATGTCCAGCTGAATCAGATGAGTGCCGCGGCGGTTGTCATCGATATGCAGGCCCCAATAGGGGATCTTGCCGGTGAGCATCGCCGCCCCGGTGCTTTCCCGGCCCTCGGCATTGGTGCGCGCGCCCAGTACCGAATTGATGTAGATCACCGCTGAGGATTCCATCCAGGCGCAATGCTCGCCTTTGACCGGCACGTTGCCGACCTGATAGGGCGTGCAGGTGTTGAGCGGCTGTACACCCAGGCCGCTGCTGTAGCTTTGCCCCCGCTCGTAGATGCGTACCACGTCCTCGCTCACCCCTTGGCGTGCGGCGTGTTTGGGGTCGATGCCCTGTTGCAGATGGCTGCTGAATACCTTGACCCTGGGGATCGGTACGACCTCGGCGCTGTCCAGGTTGAACTCGCTGAACACGGCATCCATGCCGCCGTTACGGTCGCCGTACTGGCGCAGGAAAGGGGTGGTGGCGCCGATGGTGCCGGCAACGTTGTTGGTATCGATCAGGCACTCCGCCCCCAGGGCCTCGCCATAGCGCACCAGCAAATCCATGGCCTTGCTCACTGCCGGGCCCTGGGCACCATCGAGCATGGCCTTTTCATCGTCGCGCAGTTTCATCGGCCAGCCTCCTGCTCGTCGCTGATATCCAGCGGCTTGATCAGCACGGCGCCGTGCTCCATGCCCTTGACCGCATCCCGGTAGATATCCAGCCAACCGCCGCCGAACTGGGCCGGTTGGGACCGCCAGCGCCTGGCGCGGGCCTGAAGCTCGGCGGAGGAGATACGTGCGTCGAGGCGATGGTGGTCCAGGTCGATGTCGATGATGTCACCGTCGACCAGCAGTGCCAGCGGGCCACCGACGGCGGCCTCCGGCGCCACTTCCGCCACCACCAGGCCCTTGCACACCAGGCCGGAAAGGTGGCCGTCGGTGAGCATCGCCACCTTGTCTCCGAGGCCCGCACCATCGATGGCGAACACCACCCGAGACGCGCCGCCGCCCATAGCCGGGCCGCCACGCACACCGGCGCCGCGCATCACCACCACATGGCCGGGCTTGATCCGCCCATCCTGCAACGCGGCGATGGCATCGGCCGAGCGTTCGAAGCAGATTGCCGGCCCGCTGAAACGGCGCATCTTGCTCGGGTCTATGCCGTATTTGACGATCCCAGCCTGGGGCGCGATGTTGCCACGCAGCATGACGATCGCCGGTTGGGTGGCGAAGGGGCGCTGCAGCGGCCGGATCACCTGCTCATCGGCCACCACCACCCCCTGCAGATTGTCGCCGAGGGTCTTGCCGGTAACGGTCAGGGCGTCACCGTGCAACAGCGGCTCCAGGCGCTTGAGTAGGGCGCGGCCGCCACCCGCGGCCTCCATCTGCTCGATGCTGTGCTCGCCCATGGGCCGCACGCCCACCAGTACCGGTATGCGATTGCCCAGCTCGCGAAACTGGCCGTAGATGTCGACGTCGATGCCGCCTTCGGCGGCCACGGCCTGCATGTGCTTGATGCAGTTCACCGAGCCACCGGCGGCGAGCACCACGCTCACCGCATTGGCAAAGGCGCCGGGGCTGAGGATGTCACGTGGCTTGAGGTCTTCTTCGATCATGGCGACGATGCGCTGCCCGGCCTGGCGCACGAAGTCGAACATCTGCGGGCTGTTGGCGGCGATGGGCGAACTGCCCGGCAAGGCCATGCCCAAGGCCTCGCAGACCAGGTGCATGGAGTTGGCCGTACCCATGCCCGAACAGACGCCCGGGCCCTTGATGGCATTGCGTGCCATGCCGACCAGCTCGTCCACCGGCAGCTTGCCGGTGAGCGCATGCATGGAGCCGATGAATACGTCCTCGATATCCACGTGCCGGCCGTTGTATTCGCCGCTTGGCTGGTAGCCGCAGACCACCACCAGCGTCGGGATGTTCAGGCGCGCGGCGGCCATCAGCTGGCCGGGTACCGTCTTGTCGCACGAGGCCAGGCAGATCATGCCATCGAGCTGGGCGCCTTCGACCGCCACCTCGATGTCGTTGGTGATCAGGTCGCGGGCGGCCAGCATATAGGCCCCGCCGGCACCCGCGCCGGTGATGAAGTCGCTCGGAGCAGCGGTACGGATCTCGAAGGGCAGGGCGCCGGCATCTCGGATCGATTGCTTGAGCTCGGCGGCGATGCCATCCAGATGACTGAAGCAGATGGCCAGGTTGGACGAGGAATTGACGATGGCGATCTTGGGTTTTTCCAGCTCGCTTTCGTCGATCCCCAATGCTTGCCACTGGGCGGCGCGCACGGCCCACAGGTAAGAGCCATGGGGGAAATTGCTTCGCAGCTTCTTGGGCATCGTGTGCTCCGTTGTTGTTATTTTTACAGCCAGGCCGTGTCTCCACGGATGTCTTGTGGCGAGTCTAGGATGGCGCCTAGAATCCGAAAACCTAATTTTCCTTATATGTGAAATCCAAAATATGGATATCAGGGATGTCGATCTCAATCTGCTGAAGGTCTTCGATGCGCTGCGCCGCAAGCAGAGCGTGACCCAGGCAGGTGATCTGATGGGGCTTAGCCAACCGGCCATGAGCTTCGCACTGTCCAAGCTGCGCACCTTGTTCAATGACCCGCTGTTCGTGAGAACCTCACGGGGCATGCAGCCCACTGCCAGGGCTTTGCAGATTGCCGAGCCGGTGCAGCGCATTCTCGAATTGGTTAGCAACGAGGTGCTGCCATCCTCGGGATTCGTCGCCGAACACTCGGAGCGGCAGCTGGTGCTGTGCATGTCCGATATCGGCGAGATGGTTTTCCTGCCCAAGTTGATGCGGGTGCTGGACGAGCGCGCCCCGCGGCTGCGTATCCGCACGCTGGCGCTGTCCCCCGAGCAACTGGAAGAGGGGCTGGATGCCGGTGACGTGGACGCCGCCATCGGCTACTTCCCGCGCCTGGTCAACTCTTCGATCCGCAACCGTGCCCTGTACAGCCACACCTTTGTCTGCATCGTTCGTGAAGATCATCCCCATATCGGCGAACGCTTGACTGCGCAGCAGTATCAGGCGGCCGAGCATGTCGCCGTGCAGGCCGATGGCCGGGGGATGGGTATTCTCGACCGTGAGCTGGCGCTGCGTGGCGTCACCCGCCGAATAAGGTTCAGCCTGCCGCGGTTCATGGGCGTCCCCTTTCTAGTGGCCGAGTCGGACATGATCGCCACGGTGCCCCTGGCAGTTGGGCGCCGCTTTGCTGAAATCGCGCGGGTTCGCCTAGTGCCACTTCCCTGGACTATCACGGGCTACGACATCCATCTGCATTGGCATACCCGCTTTCATCACGATCCGGCCAATCGATGGCTTCGGGAAACCCTGACAGAGCTGCTCGGCGACTTTCCATCGCTGGAGCCTGCCGAGGACGGGCACGCGTAGGGGCGAATCTAGGTCCGCACCGATGCTGCGGCTGGAGCACGCCACTCACCACCCTTCTTGACAAACCAGTCAGGAATTCGCACTGTCAGGCAAATAACGAGCCGACTTCTTGTTCACATGATGCCCATGAATCTGCCCTCGCGGGTCTTGGGATGATGTGCGCGTAGAGTGAGCGTATTGACCAGAAGCCCCGCCAGAAATGGACGGGGCTTTTTCATTCCCCTGCCATTTATCCCAATGACAAGGAGAGTGAAATTGCTATCGATTCGCCCAGCATTACGGTCTGACGCCGAGGCCGCATTCGATATACGCCGCCAGGCAATACGGCACCAGTGCAGTGCCGTGTATACCGCTGAGCAAATCAGCGTATGGACCGCAATGCCGCTCACTGAGGGGTATCGGGATTCCGTGGGGCAGAACTACTACATCGCGTGTGACGGAGAGCAGCCTGTCGCTACAGGATTCATCGACCTTCAATCGGGAGAGATAGGCGCCATCTTCGTGCTGCCCGCTTTCATGGGGCAGGGTATTGGCAGGAGGGTGCTGCTCCATCTCGAGCAATTAGCCCTCGCAGCCGGGGTGTTCGATATCCACCTGGACGCTACTCCTAACGCAGCACCGTTCTACAAGCGCTGTGGCTATGAGGGACATGCTCAATCCATCTACGTATCGCCGACCGGCCTCAAGTTGTCGTGTGTGCCAATGCGTAAACGCTTGTACGTTGCAGGTGCTCGCGCTATAGATTTTGGCTAGCCGTTGAAGGAGCGCAGCAGTGCGTTCGCGTGGGGGCATGACATCGTCACAGACTGGTTCGAACAGGCTTATCCAGCCTTGGCAGGGTGAGCTCTGGCTGGGAGCCGACTACGCGCTGTTCCAAGGGCTGTCGGGGCACGCTACCCAGCACCGTCATTACGCTCATCAATGCATCAGCGTGCTGCAGGGCGACCGGGCTGGCCCGTGGCGCTGGATCGAGTCGATGCGCGAGCATGAGGCGGATATGCCGGGTGCCGTCGTGCTTGCCGTCTATGCCGAACCGCTGTCGTTCAGCCTCGGCAGTTTGCATGCGCTCGCCAGAGCGGCCCCGGTATCGTTACCTGCGCTGGCAGAGGCAATGCAGGTAATACCTCGGCAACCGATACCAGGGCGTTTGCAGGCCGCGTTGCTACGCATGGACGAGCAACTGCAGGGCAAAGTCAGTGCTGCCGATCTTGCCTGCCATGTGCACACCTCGCAGAGTCACCTACAGCGTCTCTTCGATAGCCGCCTCGGCCTTTCGATAAGGCGCATGGTGTTGTGGCGGCGCTTACGCCTGGCACTGCGCCTCGCTATCCAGGGGTATTCGCTGACCGAGGCTGCACATGCTTCAGGCTTTGCAGATTCCGCGCATCTGTCGCGAACATTACGCGGCATGTTCGGCATCAGTGGGCGACAGAGTCTGCGTCATTTACATCTTCGCCTGCTTCCTCCATCCCACCCAGATGACGTGGCAGAGGTGGATCCGCTCGCCTGAGTGCCACATTCACGAACGGCTGCAGCAATTGCGCCGCATACCCTTGTGGGTAGTCCGGTTGCGAGCCGATACCAAGGTCGTTTGCGTGCAACTCCAGGCCCTTGCTAGTGAAAGCGGTGCCCATCAGCCGATCCCAAAAACTGAAGAACAACGCGAAGTTCACATCGCCGGCACGGCCGTATTTGATGTGGTGATAGCGGTGTACCGGAGCCCAGGCGAAAAGCCGATCAAGATAGCCGACTCGAATATCGACATTGCTGTGCTGCAGCAGCAATTGGATGGCGATCGCAAAAGCCAGTAGCGCTGCGATATTTTCCGGCAAGCCCAACAGCAACAGCGGGCCGATGCCGGCAAGAGCCTCGAGGAATTGATGTGCGGGATGCTTCATCAGGCCATTGAAGCCATATAGACGTTTTGCACTGTGGTGAACGGCATGCAGGCGCCACAGCCATTTGTACTGGTGGCTGGCCCAATGCATGAGCGTGATACCGAGATCCGCGGCGAGTATGGCAATTAACAGCTTCAGGCCAACCGGCAAGTGATCGGGCCACAGGCCCAGGTCTGGAATTAACCGGGCAAACCATGGGAGAGCCATGATGCTCAGGCAGTTGAGGCTCTCGTTGGTGAGGGCATGCAGGCTGTCCCGCAAGCCGTCTCCCTGGTTGTGATTCCATTCGCCCTTGAAAGGCAGCTGCCATTCAGTGATGAACGAGATGGCGATGGCGAGCATCAGCAGCGCTACCAATGCCCACAGTGGCGCGCCTTGCCGCTCGGTCAGCCAGCACGCCGAGACAATGAATCCGAAGAAGAACAAGGGCGCATACAGTGCCCGAAGCAAATTGGCCATGAGAAAGCTCCATGTCAGGGAGCCTCATGATCAGCAGATGACAACGGTTGATACTTGAACAAAGCGATCAACATCGTTCCGTGCACCGGAAAACGCTGCGAGTGCAGGCCAAGCGCTGTTGAATGCGGTACAGCAGATCAACATCCCTTGCCCGCATGGGCACAGCATCGTTGTTTGTGTGATGGCTAACCTATTGTTATTAAATGGAAATACTAGTTGGCATGGATTCTGTTGGTAAGTGATTAAACAGCGCCATGACAAGGTGCTGGGCTTATCGACCAGGAGTCCCCATGCCACGTGAAATTCGTTTGAACGCCTTCGAGATGAACTGTGTCGGTCATCAGTCACCTGGCCTGTGGCGGCACCCCAAGGATCGCGCCTGGCAGTACAAGGATCTGGAGTACTGGACGGACCTTGCCAAGCTGCTGGAGCGCGGCAAGTTCGACGGCATCTTCATCGCCGACGTGATCGGTATTTACGACGTGCTGGGCGGCAATGGCGATGCAGCGATCCGCCAGGCGACCCAGGTTCCGGTTAACGATCCGCTGGCATTGATTACACCGATGGCGCTGGTTACCGAGCACCTCGGTTTCGGCCTGACTGCTTCGCTGAGCTTCGAGCACCCGTATCCCTTCGCCCGTCGCCTGTCGACCCTGGATCACCTGACCAAAGGCCGCATCGGCTGGAACGTCGTTACCTCCTACCTCGACAGCGGTGCACGCAACCTCGGGCAAAAGGCCCTGAGCGACCACGATGCGCGTTACGACTTCGCCGATGAGTATCTCGAAGTGCTCTACAAGCTGTTCGAGGGCAGTTGGGAGGAGGGGGCGGTGCTGCGCGATCGCGAAAGCGGAATCTTCACCGACCCGAGTAAGGTTCATGAGATCCGCCACCAGGGCAAGCACTTCCAGGTGCCCGGCATTCACCTCTGCGAGCCGTCGCCACAGCGCACCCCGGTGCTGTACCAGGCCGGTGCTTCCAGCCGTGGCAAGGATTTCGCCGCCGGCCATGCCGAGTGCGTGTTCGTCGCCGCGCCATCCAAGGTGATCCTGAAGAAAACCGTGGCCGACATCCGCCGTCGTGCTGCCGAGGCCGGGCGTGATCCACGCAAGGTGCTGATCTTCAACCTGCAGACGGTGATCGTCGACGAGACCGACGCCAAGGCCCAGGCTAAGTGGCGGGAGCTGAAATCCTATAGCAGTTACGAGGGCGCGCTGGCGCTGATTTCCGGTTGGACCGGTATCGACTTCGGGCAGTACCGGCCCGACCAGGTGCTCAAACATCTCCATACCAATGCCATCCAGTCGGCGGTGGAAACCTTCTCCACGGCCGACCCCGACAAGCAATGGACGGTGCAGGAACTGGCCGACTGGGTTGGCATTGGTGGCTTCGGCCCATTGATCGTCGGTAGCGCAAAGACCGTCGCCGACGAACTGCAGGCCTGGGTCGAGGAAACCGACGTGGACGGCTTCAACTTCGCCTACGCGCTGGCCCATGAAACCTTCCGTGATGTGGTCGAGCTGTTGGTGCCCGAGTTGCAGAAACGCGGCGTGTTCAAGACCGAATATCGCGATGGAACCCTGCGCGAGAAGCTGTTCGGCGATGGCCCGCGACTGCCCGCCAGCCATCCCGGCGCCACTTATCGCGACCTCGGCCAGCGCGAAACCGTCAACGCGAGTCTGGCCGAGTCGGCCTGAATCGGCAGCGGCGGAGCATTCATGAACTCATTTCCGCATTGCCGGATGTGGTTGACGACAGTGCCCTGACGGCGTTGCAACGCAGGGCCCGGCCGGCGGAAGACAGTCGGGCGCGCAGGTGCCCAACGGAGGATGACGACATGAGCCGTGCATCCCAAGCGAGTGCCGCGAGCCAGGAGTTGCTCGCGGTAAAACGACATCGAAGTAATCCACGACGGCGTGATCCTTGCCGTGGCCGGGGTTTCCCTGCGGGTCGGGCAGGGCGATATCGTCGCGCTGCTCGGTGCTAACGGTGCTGGCAAGAGTACCACGCTCAAGGCCATCTCCGGCCTTGCGCGTGCTGATCAGGTTTCATTTAGCGCGGCTTAGGCCGCGTTTTTTTTCTGATTGCTGGGCCACCACCATTAGCGGTTGCCTCGTGCTCTGTTGGAATTACCTGCTGCAAAGCGGGCCGGCCAGAACCTCTCCTTCAACCTGATGCAAGCCACTCACCGGGCGGGGTGGCAATCACGGTGCCGAATCGAACGTCAAGTTTCGCCTGATCGCCCGGACATCAGCCTCTGAGCCAACTGTTCAGTGGGCAACAGTGGCTGTGCAGTTTGTCGCTGTGAGCGCTTTGCCAATATTAGGGGTTTTCAGCAAGCCTATGAAAAATATGAATTTATGGAGTTGGTACGGGCTGTGCTCTAGCAGTTGGTAGCCCGTCCTTCATGGAGCAGTACATGACTCATTCACACGCATCAGCCCTGCCTCTGCAGGTTCTGTCGGCGCCGCGGCGCACGGCCCATGTCATCCGTGATGACGCCGAAGCCATCGAAGTGGCGCAGCGCCTGGCCGAGGATTTCGCCCGCGAGGCGGCCTCTCGTGACCGCGAACGGCGCCTGCCCTGGGAGGAGCTGGAGCGCTTCTCCGACAGTGGTCTATGGGCGATCACTGTGCCGAAGGCGCACGGTGGCGCCGGGGTGTCTTACGGCACCCTCAGCGAGGTGATCGCAACCATCTCCGCCGCCGATTCGTCCCTCGGCCAGTTGCCGCAGAACCACTTCGGCGTACTCAGCAATCTCCGCCTGACCGGCAGCGAGGAACAGAAGCGCCGCTATTACGCCAAGGTCTTGCAAGGTTACCGCTTCGGCAACGCCTTTTCCGAAGCGCGTAGCCAGTACGTCACCACCTTCCAGACACAGATCCGCTTCGACGGCGACAGCGCCGTGCTCGACGGCGAGAAGGCCTACTGCACGGGGGCGCTGTTCGCCCATATCGTCCCGGTCGCCGGTGTCGACGAGGAGGGCCGCCCGCATATCGCCTTCGTGCCACGCGATGCCGCCGGGCTGACGGTGATCGACAGTTGGGACGGCTTCGGCCAGCGCATCACCGCCAGCGGCCAAGTGCGTATCGATGGCGTGCGGGTGCCGGTGAGTGACGTGATCCCGGCCTGGAAGGCTTACCACCAGCCAACCGCCGATGGCCCGATCTCGCAGATCATCCAGGCCGCGGTGGACACCGGCATCGCCCGTGGCGCCTTTGCCGAAACCCTGCGGGTGGCGCGTCAGGCGCGTCCGTGGGTGGACGGCGGGTTGCAGCACGGCTGGCAGGACCCGCTCGGCCAGGCGCTGATCGGTGAGCTGGCCTGGCGCCTGCAGGCGGCCGAGGCGATCTTGCAGCGCGCTGCCGAGGCGGTCGATCGCGCCGTCGCCGAGCCTAGCGAAGAGCACGTTGCCGAAGCCTCGGTGGTGGTCGGCCAGGCCAAGGTGCTGTCCACCGAGATTTCCCTTGAGGCGTCCAGTCGCCTGCTGGAATTGGGTGGCACTCGCAGCGTCTCGGCCAGCCAGGGGCTGGATCGCTTCTGGCGCAACGCGCGCACCCACACGCTGCATGACCCGGTGCGCTGGAAGTACCACCTGGTAGGCAATCGACTGCTCAACGGCATCCAGCCGCAACGTCATTCCTGGAACTGAGGTCACGCCATGTCCAACACCCATTCCCAGGGCCGGGGCGACCTGGCCCATGCCCGTCATGTCGAGGCCGCTCTGCTCGACTACCTGCGCGGGCAAAGTGCCCGCCATGAAGCGCTGGTCATCGCGGCAGTCGGCGAGCTGCGCATCCGTATCGACGCCGCCGATGCCTTGCTGACACGTGCCGACGCCTCGCAGTCGGCGGCAATCGCGTTTCGCCTGGCCGCCGCCGAGGCCGCGCGCTTGGCCGGGCAGACGTATTTCGAGCTAGCGGGAAGCAGCCTGCCGCGCCCACAGCCGGGCAGCGCCGAGCCGGCACTGCTCACGCAGCGGCGCCTGCTCGGCGATCACTACCTCAACGGCGCCGCCTTGGCCGACCAGCAAGGAGCGCACGCATGAGTCGATTCCTGAAGTTGTTCACCTGTCTGGTGCTGGCAGTGGCTGGCAGCCTGGCGCAAGCCGAGGAGGCGGTGCCGTCATTGGCTGGCAAGCGCATTGCCGTGAGCATGACCGGCACCAGTCATTACTTCGATATCAAGGCGTTCCAGGCGCAGGTCGATGAGATCAAGCGCCTGGGCGGCACACCGATCACCCTCGACGCCGGGCGTAATGATCGCAACCTGGTCAACCAGCTGCAGACGGTGGTGACGCAAAAGCCCGATGCGGTGATTCAGACCCTCGGCACCCTGAGCGTGATTGACCCCTGGCTCAAACGCATCCAGGCGGCCGGCATCCCGCTGTTCACTATCGATGCGCCGTCGCAATACAGCCTCAACAACACCACCTCGGACAACGTCGCGGCCGGCCGCGCGCTGGCCGAACAGTTGGTGCGCGACACCGGCGGCAAGGGGCGGATTCTGGTGTTCAACGGCTTCTACGGGGTGCCGGTCTGCGCGATCCGTTACGACGAGTTGAAGAAGGTACTGACCGCTCATCCGCAGTTGCAGATTATCGAGCCGGAACTGCGCGACTTGATCCCCAACACCGTGCAGGACGCCCGCGGCCAGATCGCCGCGTTGCTCAACAAGTACCCCAAGGGTGAGATCGCCGCTATCTGGTCGGCCTGGGATATCCCTCAGCTCGGCGCCAGCCAGGCATTGATCGACGCAGGCCGTACCGAGATCCGTACCTACGGTGTGGATGGCACGCCCGAAGTGCTGGAACTGATCGCCCGTAACCATTCGCCCATCGGCGCAGTGGTGGCGCAGCAGCCCGACCTGATCGGCCGTACCGCCGTGCGTAACGTGGCCCGTTACCTGGCCGGCCAGCGTGATCTGCCCAAGGAAACCCATGTCGCCACGCTGCTGACGACCCGCGACAACCTGGATCAGGTCAAGAACCTGCGAGGTGATCAATGAGCGACCATCCATTCGCCGGTATTTCCCGGCGCCGCCTGCTCGGCGCGTCGTCGGCAATGCTCGCGCTCGGGCTCGCCGCACCGTTGAGCCGCGCCGTGGCAGGCGAGGCCGACAGCTCCGCCGAGGCCGGCACACGAGTGCCTTCGCTGCAGGGCAAGCGCATCGCCATCAGCACCGTGGGTACCAGCATTTATTTCGACAGTCGCGCCTTCAAGGCGCAGGTCGAGGAGGTGCAGCGCCTCGGCGGTACGCCCATCACCCTGGATGCCGGGCGTAATGACAAGGCCATGGTGACCCAGTTGCAGAACCTGGTGACCCAGAAGCCCGATGCGGTTATTCACACCCTCGGCACGCTGAGCATCATCGACCCCTGGTTCAAGCGCATCAGCGCCGCCGGCATCCCGTTGTTCACCATCGAGGTACCGTCGCAGTACGCGGTCAATACGGTTTCCGCCGACAACTGGAGCACCGGCCTGCTGCTGGCCAAGCAGTTGGTGGCCGATCTGCGTGGCAAAGGCAGGGTGCTGCTGTTCAATGGCTTCTATGGCGTGCCGAGCTGCGGCATTCGCTATGACCAGTTGAAGCTGGTAAGCAAGTTCTACCCGCAGATCGAATTCGTCCAGCCGGAGCTGCGCGACGTGATTCCCAACACCGTGCAGGATGCCCGCAGCCAGGTTGCCGCCTTGCTCAACAAATTCCCCAAGGGCGAGCTTGACGCGATCTGGGCGGCCTGGGATCTGCCGCAGCTCGGTGCCAGCCAGGCGCTGATCGAAGCCGGGCGCAACGAAGTGCGCACCTATGGCGTCGACGGTACGCCCGAGGTGCTGGAGCTGCTGCGCCAGCCCGGCAGCCCGGTGGCCGCAGTGGTGGCGCAGCAGCCGGCGCTGATTGGGCGCACGGCGGTGCATAACGTCGCCCGTTACCTGGCTGGCGAGCACGATCTGCCGCGCGAGACCTTCGTCGAAACCCTGCTGACCACGGCGGGCAATGTCGATGAAGTCCGGCGTATTCGGGGCGACGCATGAGTACGCCGGTGCTGGAGCTGCGTGGCATCGTCAAGCAGTTCGGCGCAACCCGTGCGCTCGACGGTGCCAGCCTGCGGGTGGCGGCGGGCAGCGTGCACGGCCTGGTGGGCGAGAACGGTGCAGGCAAGTCGACGCTGATCAAGGTACTGGCCGGTATCCACCGCCCGGACGCCGGCAGCCTGCTGCTCGATGGCCAGCCCCACGGGTATTTCAGCCCGCGCCAGGTGGAGCGCCTGGGCATCGGCTTCATTCACCAGGAACGCTTGTTGCCGGCCAGTTTCACCGTTGGCGAAGCCTTGTTCTTCAGCCATGAGCGGCGGCTCGGCCCGTTGCTCGACCGCCGTGCCCAACAGCGCGAAGCTGCTCGTCTGCTGGACGACTACTTCGGCCTGCGCCTGCCGGCCGATGCGCTGATCGGCGAGCTGAGCAGCGCCGAGCAACAGGTGGTGCAGATCGTCCGTGCGCTGCTGGTCAAACCCCGGGTGCTGGTGTTCGACGAGCCCAGTGTGGCCCTGGTGCAGCGTGAGGTGGAGCGTTTGCTGCGGATCATCCAGCGCCTGCGCGACGATGGCCTGGCGATCGTCTACATCTCCCATTACCTGCAGGAAGTCGAGGCCCTGTGCGACCGCGTGACGGTGCTGCGTAACGGCCGCGATGTCGCCGAAGTCGACCCGCGAAATACCTCGCTGGCGCAGATCACCCGGCTGATGGTCAACCGCGAAGTCGGCGAGCTGTACCCGAAGGTGGCGCTGCCTGCCGGTGCGCCGTTGCTCGAGGTGCGCGGGCTGGGCCGGACACGGGCTTACCAGGGCATCGACTTGCAGGTGCGCCGCGGCGAGATCGTCGGCCTTACCGGGCTGGTCGGCTCGGGCGCCAAGGAGCTGCTGCGCAGCCTGTTCGGCCTGGCGCCACCGGACAGCGGCGAGGTGCGCCTGGACGGGCGTTTGTTGTCCCTGCGCAGCCCGCGCGAGGCTGTCGGCCAGGGCGTCGCGCTGCTGCCCGAGGAGCGCCGCCGGCAAGGCGTGGCGCTCGATCTGAGCGTGCAGGAGAATACCACCCTGGCGGCACTGTCGCGCTTCGTCCGCCTGGGGCTGCTGTCGCCGGCGCGTGAACGTCATACCACCCTCGAGCTGATCGAGCGCCTGCGGATCAAGACCCCCGGCGCGCATGCCGCGGTGCGTCAGCTCAGCGGCGGCAATCAGCAGAAGGTGGCGCTGGCCAAGTGGTTCGCGCGGCGCTCCAGCCTGTACCTGCTGGACGAGCCCAGCGTTGGCATCGATGTCGGCGCCAAGGTGGAGATCTACCGGCTGATCGGCGAACTGGTGAAGGAGGGCGCCGGGGTGCTGATCCTGTCGTCCGACCTGCCGGAGTTGATCGGCCTCTGCGACCGCATTCATGTCATGCACCGTGGCGCCATCGCCGTACGTTTCGCCGCTGGCGAGGCGAACAGCGACCGCCTGCTGGCGGTGGCCACCGGCGCGCAACGCGCGCAGCACGAGGAACGACCTTTCTATGCCTATGCCATCGCTATCTGATGCCTTCCACCCGCACTTCACGCAGTGGCTGCTGCGTCGTGGGGCGTTGCTGGCCTTTGCCGCCATCCTGCTGGCCTTCGCCCTCAGTGCGCCGAACTTTCTCAGCCCGAGCAACCTGCTCAATGTGCTCGCCCAGTCGGCGATCCTCGGCATTCTTGCCTTCGGCCTGACCACGGTGATCATTGGCGGCGGCTCGAACGTGGTCTCCGGTGGGCTGGATCTGTCGCTGGCGGCCAATCTCGGGCTATCCGCTGCGGTGTATGCCAGCCTGAACAATGCCGGTGTCGGTGATTTCACCAGCATTGCCGCAACCCTTGGCACTGGCCTGGCCATCGGCACGCTGAACGCACTGGTGGTAGTCGGTTTCCGCTTGCCGTCGCTGCTGGCGACCCTGGCCACGATGAATCTGGTGGCCGGGCTGGAACTGGTGCTGACCGAAAACACCGTGCTGCCCAGCACGTCGCCCTTGCTGGAATGGCTGGCCTTCGGCAGTTGGCTCGGCGTGCCCGCCCTGGCCTGGGTGCTGCTGGCGGTCGGTGGCGTATTGATCCTGTTGATCCAGCACACGCCGTTCGGCCTTCGCCTGTACGCCGTCGGTGAGTACCCGGAGGCCGCCAATGCCGCGGGCCTGTCGGTACGCGGCTACGTGTTCGCCAGCTACCTGATCAGCGGTCTGTGCGGCAGCCTGGCCGCGTTCTGCTCGGTGGCCTGGTTCAGCGGCAGCACCACCGGTTCCGGCGAGATGCTGCTGTCGGTGGTGGCCATCGCCTTTCTCGGGGTGATCTTCTCCCGGCGTCTGCAGCCGAGCATCAGCGGCACGCTGCTGGCCACGCTGCTGGTTGGGGTGCTGATCAACGGTTTCCAACTGCTGAATATTTCCAGCTTCTGGGTCGACGGCGTGCAGGGCGTGCTGATCCTGCTGGTGGTGGCCCTGTCCGGTTTGCGCAACAAGGAGGCCTGAGATGTCCGATTCGCTATCCGTACTGCAACCCGCTGGCCTGAGCGGGTTCTCGCGCCAGGCGTGGTTGCGTCTGGTCATGCCGGCGCTGTTCGCGGGCGTGCTGCTGTTCTTTGCGCTTGAGGCGCCAGGCTTTCTCAGCGTCGGCAACCTGTCCAGCCTGCTGCTGAACAACTTCGTGCTGCTGGCCATCGTCGCCATCGGCATGACCTATGCCATCGCCGCTGGCGGCATCGATCTGTCGGTAGGCACGGCACTGGATTTTTCGGCGCTGGCCTTCGTCTTGCTGCTCAATGCCGGCTTCGGACTATCTGTGGCGATTCCCGGCGCGCTGCTGGCCGGCAGCCTGGCCGGGTTGTTCAATGCCGCGCTGATCGCCGGGCTGGGCATTTCACCGTTTCTCGCCACCCTCGGCACGCTGTTCATCGGCAGCAGTGTGCAAAAGCTGCTTTCTGACGGCGGGCAGCCGATCTACCTGGAGGCGCAGGTGCGCAGCACGCTGGCCAGCGAGCGGCTGCTCGGCGTGCCGTTACCGTTGCTGTTGGTGGCGCTATTGGCCCTGGTGTACGGCCTGGTGCTGGCACGCGGGCGCTTCGGGCGGGAGATTCTCGCCGTTGGTAGCCAACCGCTGGTGGCGCGCTATTCGGGGCTGGCGCAGCGGCGTATCGCGGCTTTGGTGTTCATCGCCAGTGCTTTTGCCTGCGCGCTGGCGGGCATCCTGCTGCCGGCCACGGTGAACGCCTACGTGCCGATGTCCGGCAATGCCTTTCTGATGAATGCCATCGGCGCGGTGTTCATTGGCGCCACGCTGAGCCGGCACAACCGGGTCAACGTACCCGGCACGCTGCTCGGCGTGCTGTTTCTCAACGTCACCGCCAACGGCCTGCTGCTGATCGGCTGGAATTTCTTCTGGCAGCAGGTGGCCACCGGCGTGCTGATTCTGTTGGTGCTGCTGTTCAGCTTCGCCAGTCGGCGATTGGCGAGCAGCTAATGCGGATGCATCGTCAGAGCCTGGGTGCGATAGGTCCAGGGCTGTTTGCGGATATTCCAATCCATTGACCGGAATGTGGCGAGAGCGACCGGGTTCCTACGTAGGGTGGACAACGCTCTTTTTGTCCACCATTACGATTGTGGGAGCGGTGGGCGGGTGAGGCGTCGTCCACCCTACGAACTGCGTGACGGGCAGGGTGCGGTAGGCCAGGGCAGTATTGCGGACATTCCAAACCATTGGAATTTGGTGGTAGTGGCTGGTGAGCGGAGGGCTTTGTGGGAGGGGCTTTAGCCCCGAGCTCTTTGTTTGCCTTGATAAAAAACTCGCGGCTAAAGCCGCTCCCACGCAATCGCTTAACGGCCGCTTCCTGCTTGAAGTGGCCTATCTCTTCCTTTCCTAAAATATCGCAAACAGTCTCCAAGGTCTGGAGGTGGCTCCCCAGGCCTCGCATTGCCATCAGGACTGCTTGGCACCGCCACCGATCTGCCAGACGTAGGGCGGCTCGCTGCCGTTCACATGCCAGTCGCCGATGATGCGTTCCTTGTAGATCACCGGGTTGTGCGAGGCGGCGGTGCGGGCGTTGCGCCAGTGGCGATCGAGCTGTTTGGCGGTGCTGGCGCCCGAAGCACCGAGGGTGTTGAACAGGTCGCTGGTGGCGCGCAGTACCAGTTCCACGGCGGCCACCTGGGCCTGGGCTGATTCCAGTTCGGCGGCGCTATTGGCCTGCTGCTCGGCCGTTTCATCGCTGCTGAAGCGTGCCAGGTAGGCCAGTTGAGCAGCTTCGGTGGCGCGCAGGGTGCCCGCTTCGGCCGCATAGACCAGGCCACTGGCCTTGCCGATCACCTGCAGCACTTGTGGATCCTGACTGACGGCCGGTGCGTTGCCATGGCTGAACACCCGCGTGCGTTTGCTGGTTTCCCTGCTGAAGTCGCGCACGGCGGCGCGGCCGGAGCCGACGATAACGGCGAGCAGCACCAGTTGGTAGAAGGCTGTCTGGTACTTGAAGCGGCTGGCGAAGTCGATGATGTTCTGTTCCTCGACCACCGCGTTCTCGAACACCGAGGTGCCGCTGCCGGTGGTGCGTTGGCCGAAACCGTCCCAATCGTCGCTCTGGGTGATGCCGGGTTGCCTGGTGCGGATTGCCGCGATCACGTCGGCACCGGTGTCATCGCGGCGGGCGAACAGGTCGATCCAGTCGGAGAAGAGGCTGCCGGTGCTGTAGTACTTGGTGCCGTTGACCACCCATTGCTCGCCCAGGCGCGAGACACGGGTGATGACGTCGCCGATCTTCACCGCGCCAACCTCTGTCCACGCGCAGCCGACCAGATCACCTTCAACGAAGCGCTTGAACCACACATCCTGCGGCGCGCTGGCGTGAGCGTTGAGGCGATCCTCGGCGAACGCGAAGTGCCCGCGCAGCGCCTGCGGCACGTTGGAGTCGGCCTCGGCCAGTTCGATCAGCAGTTGGAACAGCTGCGGCAGTGACGCGCCCGCGCCACCGTGTTCGACCGGCACGCGCACGGCGCCGAAGCCGGCTTCCTTGAGCCAGCAAATGGGCTCGAACGGCAGGCTGCGGGTGCGCTCGCGCTCCACGCTACCGTCGGCGATGCGCGCGAAGATGGGGCGGAAGCGGGCGGCAAGGGATTCGTAGTCGGCGCCGGTAGACAGATGTGGCACGTGGGCTTGAGCGGTCATCGCAGTTCTCCTCGTTGATGCGATTGCTGACGACAGCTCCATCGCAAAAGCCGTGCCCTGCATGAAATCTTTTTTAAATCAGATGGTTGTGAGTTTTCCGAGCAGCTGAGCTGTAGCTGTACCAGCAGCTTGTTGAACGACTGTTGGAAGGCGGGCAGTGCTGCTTCCTGGCGCTGCTGTTGCACGGCGGTCAGTGCTTCAGCAGCTTGCGTGCCGCGGAGCAGGGGCTGTTGTTGGCTGGAAATTACAAGTCATTGAATTTTATGGTTTTTAACCACTGGCACGGTTGCTGCTCAAGCACTCTCAAGCAATGCCCGAGGGGCAGGAGAGATGAGCATGAGCGCAAGCGTTATCAAGGTTGTGGTGGTGTCGGGCAGTTTGCGTGCGCCATCACGCACTCATGGGTTGCTGGAGGCCCTGGTGCGAAGGCTGCAGGCACGGCTGCCGAATCTGCGGGTGCAGTGGGTGCGTATCGCCGAGCTGTCGGGCGCGTTGTCCGGCTCGCTGGAGCGCGACAGTGCTTCTGCCGATCTGCAGCCACACCTGCACGCCATCGAGCAGGCAGACCTGCTGTTGGTCGGCAGCCCGGTCTATCGCGCTTCCTACACGGGGCTGTTCAAGCACCTGTTCGATCTGGTCGACCACCAGGCGCTCAAGGGTGTGCCCGTGGTGCTGGCCGCCACTGGTGGCAGCGAGCGCCATGCACTGATGATCGATCACCAGCTGCGCCCGTTATTCGCCTTCTTCCAGGCCCACACCCTGCCGTACGGCTTGTACGCCAGTGTCGAGGCCTTCGATGACTACCGCCTCGCCGACGCGGCGCAGTTCGAACGTATCGAGCGCGTGCTCGATACCGTTGCGGCGTTCTTTCATCTCCCGGTCGCCAGTGCGGCCTGATTTCCCGAGCTACAGGAGCCATCGCCATGAGCCAACCGATCAAATTCGCCTACTGGGTACCCAACGTCAGCGGCGGCCTCGTCGTCAGCAAGATCGAGCAGCGCACCAGCTGGGATATCGACTACAACCGCAAGCTGGCACAAATCGCCGAGCGCTCCGGGTTCGAATACGCGCTGTCGCAGATCCGTTTCACGGCCGGCTATGGCGCTGACAACCAGCACGAGTCGGTGACCATCAGCCACGCGCTGCTGGCTGCCACCGAGAAGCTCAAGGTGATCGCCGCCATCCTGCCGGGGCCCTGGACGCCGGTGCTGGCGGCCAAACAACTGGCGAGCATCGATCAGTACACCAATGGCCGCATCGCCATCAACGTCGTGTCCGGCTGGTTCAAGGGCGAGTTCCGAGCCATCGGTGAGCCGTGGCTGGATCATGACGAGCGCTATCGTCGATCCGAGGAGTTCATCCGTGCCCTGAAGGGGATTTGGACCCAGGACAACTTCAGCTTCCACGGCGATTTCTACCGCTTCAACGATTACACCCTCAAGCCCAAACCGCTGCAGCAACCACACCCGGAAATCTTCCAGGGTGGCAGCTCGCGCGCCGCGCGCGACATGGCTTCACGGGTGTCGGACTGGTACTTCACCAACGGCAACACGGTCGAGGGGATCAAGGCCCAGGTCGATGACATCCGCACCAAGGCGGCCGCCAACAGCCATTCGGTGAAGGTCGGTGTGAACGCCTTCATCATCGCCCGCGACACCGAGGAAGAAGCCCGCGCTGTGCTGGCGGAGATCATCGCCAAGGCCGACCCGGAAGCGGTCAACGGCTTCGGTAGCGAAGCGAAGAATGCCGGCGCGGCCAGCCCGGAAGGCGAGGGCAACTGGGCTGCGTCCACCTTCGAGGATCTGGTGCAGTACAACGACGGCTTCAAGACCAACCTGATCGGCACGCCCCGGCAGATCGCCGAGCGCATCGTCGCGCTCAAGGCCATTGGCGTCGATCTGATCCTTTCCGGCTTCCTGCATTTTCAGGAAGAGGTCGAGTACTTCGGCAACCATGTACTGCCGCTGGTGCGCGAACTGGAGCGGGACAAGGTCGCGTCACTGGCCGTGGCCTGAGGCGCGCCGTCATGCACCAGGGATCCGTCGACAGCCTGCCGGCCTGCTTGCCCGCGCGCGTCAGCGCGGGGGTGACGTAGCGCTGCGGCACAAGCGCCTGGGGCTATGGCAGCAACGTACCTGGGCGCAACTGCTGGCCGAAGTACAGGGGCTCGCCAGTGGTTTGTGCGAGGCCGGTTTCACTGCCGGTGACAGCCTGTTGATCCCCAGCCGACCGCTTCCCGAGGCATTGCTGGCGATCCTCGTCAGTGGCGAGCGGCCAGCGTTCAGCTTGCATCGACGGGACGGTGAGGGCCAGGCTCAGCAGTAGTGGCGTCTACCGGGCGCAGCAGGGCGCATTCGCTTCGCCGGCAAGGAGCGCCGTGTGATGCGCCCGCACGCAGCTGCGCTTGGCGGCATTGCCCGCACCTTTCAGAACATCGCGTTGTTCAAGGGCATGAGCGTGCTCGACAACGTGCTTACCGGGCGCAACCCCAAGCGTCGCAGCTCCTGGCTGGAACAGGCGCTGCGCATCGGCCGCGCGCCAGGCGAGGACGACCGCCAGCGCGCCGCCGCCGAGTGGGTGATCGAGTTTCTACGCATTCAGCCCTGGCGCTGTGGGGCTTGCGCCTGGGGGTGCAGTTCTCGCTGTCGCTGGTGGTGCTCAAGGCTTTGCCGGTGCTGATCATCGGTGGCTTAACCTCGATCAGCGGTGCCATCGTCGGCGGCCTGATCATCGGCGCCGCCGAGAAAGTCGCCGAGGTCTATCTCGGGGCAATCATTGGCGGCGGATTGCAGAGGATAGCCCTGTTCGTGCGGGCGGCTTATATCGACAGCTGCACCCTGCGATCAGGGTTGACCTGGGGCTGCGGTCGGCGTCGATTGACCACCAGTTCGCCAATGGCGATCAGTCGGGCGCGGGTGATGTTGCGGCTCAGCCCAAGCAGGCTGGCGGTGTGTACCTGGTTGCAGTGGCAAAAACGGTAGGCCGAGCGCAGCAGGCTGTCTTCGACTTTCTCGTGCAGGCCACCAGCCTGTTCCTCGAACAGCCGGTTGAAGGCGCGCAGCAGTTGCTCCTCGGCGCTTTCGATGGCGGCGGCCTGCTGCTGCTCATGGCGCTGGATGCGCAGGTGCGACAGACGCAAGTCATCGTCCTGCACCAAGCCATTACGGCACACCAGCAGGGTATGGTGGATGACGTTCTCCAGCTCGCGAATATTGCCTGGCCAGTCATAGCTGACCAGCTTGCGCTCGGCCTCGGGGGTCAGGCTTACCTCGCCGTAACCCAGGCGGTTGCAGTAGATTTTGAGGAAGTGCCGAGTCAGCGGCATGATGTCGCCAGGTCGCTCGCGCAGGGGGTAGAGCTGCAGGCTGACGACGTTGAGGCGGTAGTACAGATCCTCGCGGAAATTACCGGCGCCGATGGCTTTGTCCAGCTGCACATTGGTAGCGGCGACCACACGCACGTTGATCGCGATGCTCTTGCGCGAGCCCAAACGTACCACCTCACGCTCCTGCAACACGCGCAGCAGCTTGACCTGGATGGCCATGGGCAAGTCGCCGATCTCGTCGAGAAACAGCGTGCCGCCATTGGCCTCCTCGAACCAGCCGGCCTTGGCCGCCAGGGCGCCGGTAAAGGCGCCTTTGTCATGGCCGAACAGCTCGGCCTCGACCAGTGACTCGGAGAAGGCGCCGCAGTTGACCGCGACGAAGGGGCCGTTGCGCCGGCCGCTGAGGTTATGGATATGGCGGGCGACCAACTCCTTGCCCGTGCCGGTTTCGCCAATGACCAGGACGCTGGCCTCGCTGGGGGCGACCTGTTGCAAGTGGGCGAGAAGCGCCTGCGATCTGGGGTCTTCGAAGACCTGTGCGGTTGCCCGGATCGAGGTAGCCAGTGTCGGCGAGGGGGGCAGAGTCAGCAGTTGCATGGCAATCCCTATGAACAGAACGACGGGGTAGCGCGCGTATGGTTCAGCGCCCAATCACCCAGATCGTGGAGCTTGTAGTCCACCGGGTCATGCAGGCTCTGGGTGCGCAGGTTGCGCCGGTAACGGTCCAGCCGCAGCGAGGCGTGCGTGGTGCGGGACGAACGGGCGGCTGCAGATATCCGGGCCGCTGGCGTTGCGATAACGACGCCGATGCAATGCAGGCTTGAGCAACCGATACGGCATGTGGATAGCTGGGCTTCGAACATCGCGAGTCGCTTTGTTGATTTGCTGTCAGCCATTTATAAAACCAATGCTTACTTATAAAAAATAATAAAAAATCCTATTTATATTTTATTTTGGTATATGCGGTGTTCGAGTGCTCGACGCCTGTGTTGCGCATTGGTCAGTGGCCTTTGCCTTGCGACAATTCAAATCCGCGAAGTGGATTGCCTTGCGGCAGTGCTTCATCTGTTCTTCACGTCGGCAATACGTCAGCGCATCAGTAATCAACACGGGTTTCCAACCCGGCAGGGGTCGGCATGCCGTGAGCCGACCATCGGCCCATCGACAGGGTTGAAAACGCGTGTTCAAAGCCCTGGCTCGAATGGCGGCAGATTGCTATATCTGTGCTTTCTATAGGGGGCAGCGAAATGAGCATTGATTGGAACAGTTTTACGCCGTGGGCTTCCCTGGGTGGCGGGGCCATGATCGGACTGGCGATCAGTGTGTTTATTGTCGTCAATGGCCGTATCGCAGGAATCAGCGGTTTACTTGCCGCCGCGGCGCAACGCAGCAGCGATGCCTGGGGTGAGACGGTGCTGTTTCTTCTGGGGTTGCTGCTTGCGCCGTTACTGTGGGGTGCATTTGCCATCGTGCCGGCAATAGAAATCGATAGCGGGTGGCCCGCCTTGCTCCTGGCCGGTCTGTTGGTCGGCGTGGGCGTGCGTTATGGCTCGGGTTGCACGAGCGGTCATGGCGTATGTGGCATCTCGCGGCTGGCCCCGCGTTCGCTCGTCGCCACGGCATCCTTCATGGGCACCGGTTTTGCCACGGTGTACCTCATCCGTCATGTGCTGGGAGCCTGAAAATGGCCAAAGTGAGCGCATTTTTTGCCGGGTTGCTATTCGGCCTCGGCCTGCTGTTGGCCGGTATGGCAAACCCCGCCAAGGTACTGGCCTTTCTTGATCTGGCAGGCGCCTGGGATCCGTCATTGGCCTTGGTCATGGTTGGGGCTATCGCGGTGGTCGCGATTCCCATGAGATGGGCAGGCAAGCAGGAACGCTCCCTGTCAGGTGCTCACATGCAGTTGCCGGCTAAGCGCGCGGTGGACGCCCGCCTGATCGGCGGCAGCCTGTTGTTCGGTGTGGGCTGGGGTATCGCGGGAATCTGCCCAGGGCCTGGTGTGGTGCTTCTACTGACCTGGCATTGGCAGGCACTGTTATTCGTGGCTGCCATGCTGGCGGGCATGTACCTGTTCACCGTCTTGCAAGGGCAGCGCTCGAGTTGAGCGAAGACATTCAATCGCCAGCAGGGCAGGTTGATGCTCCTCAATGGCGGCGCATCGGGTCTCTTTTATCAGCGATTTCTGATTAAACTGCCCAATAAGTTACCGTCCGTCAGTTCAATAAATAAATTCGGTTCGCAACGTGTTGATAATTAAAGACAAAGGCTGAGGAGTCTGCAGTTATTGGCTGAGGTCTTTCGAGCAAGGCTTTATTTCATATGGTTGGGAATGGCTTTTTGATATTATTGTGACAGACATCAGCAATGGCTGCTGTAGTTTGGCCGACAAGGAGGAGTTGGTGATGGACTTCTTCTTTTTCGGTGCACCCACATGTCTTTCCGGGATTTCAATATTGCCCCTCGGGCTGCTTTTTGCTTCGCGCTAATTTCGCTCTTGGTAGTAGGGCTGGGTTTTTTTTCATTATCCAGACTCAGTGATCTCTATCTTGCCGAGCAAGATATCGAGACCAACTGGATGGCGAGCATCCAGGCATCGGGTGAAATGCAAAAGGATCTGCTCAATATCCGTCTGGAAACCTTGCGGCTTCTTGCTTCGAGTGACGGCACGACCAATTCAGGTGTCGTGGACGACACTGCGATACAGAGCTATCGCTCCTCGCTTGGGGAGGTTCTGGCCCATTATCAACGCGACTTGCTGATGCCCGGAGAAGAAGGCCAGGTTTTTCAGCGGGTCTTCGACAGTGCCCAACGCTATCTCGACATGCAGAAACAGGTGATGGATCTGCTGCGTCAGCAACAACCAGGGCAGGCGCTGAGCCTGGTCAACAGTAGCGGTCGTGAAATAGGTGAGACGCTGCAAAAGCAGCTCGATGCACTGATCGCCCTCAACGCGGCTGGCGCGAAGCAAGCCGGCGTCAACGCCAGCGAAACCTATAACCATGGGCGAACTGGGGTGATGGTAACCATCGCCGTTGCATTGGTTCTCACCATTCTGCTGGCCACCTTGCTGACCCGCTCGATATCCGTACCCATCAACGAAGCCATGATGAGCGCGGAGAGCATTGCGGCAGGCGATCTAACCAAACCCATCAGCGTCACTGGCAAGGACGAAGCTAGCCGGCTGCAGGCCGCTCAGGCGCTCATGCAAAAAAATCTCAACCAGGCAATTCGGCAAATCAGCGAGTCGTCCACGCAGCTGGCCTCTGCCGCGGAGGAGATGGCCGCGGTGACCGAGGAAAGCACGCGTGTGATGCAGAATCAGAACGCGGAAATCGATCAGGCAGCGACTGCCGTTACCGAGATGAGCGCTGCCGTCGAGGAAGTGTCGCGCAACGCGAGCGGCGCCTCGGATGCAGCCCGTGAATCCACTGGTTCTGCCAAGGCTGGTTACCAGCATGTAGAACGCACGGTTTCGGCAATCCGCAAGCTGTCGGACAACGTGCTCGATTCCTCCGCGCAAGTTCAAGGTTTGGCGGCACAGGCACGGGATATCAGCAAGGTGCTGGATGTCATTCGCAACGTCGCTGACCAGACCAACCTGCTGGCCCTGAACGCAGCGATCGAAGCGGCGCGTGCTGGCGAGCATGGTCGCGGTTTCGCGGTGGTAGCCGATGAAGTGCGTGGCCTGGCCCACCGTACTTCGGCGTCAACCCAGGAAATCGAACAGATGATCGGCGCCATTCAAACCGGCACTGAAAGCGCGGTGCTGGCCATGCAGACCAGCAGTAGCGAAGCCACCAATACCCTGCAAGTGGCCGACGAAGCGGGGCGTTCGCTGGAGCAGATCGTCGAAGCGATTGGCCAGATCAACGAACGAAACCTGCAGATCGCCACTGCATCGGAAGAGCAGGCTCATGTGGCCCGTGAGGTCGATCGTAACCTGGTCAGTATTCGCGACCTGTCGATACAGAGTGCTTCTGGCGCGAACCAGACCGCGGCTGCATGCAGCGAGCTGGCGCGGCTGGCACTTGATCTGAATGTTCTGGTCGCGCGTTTCAAGGTCTAGCAACCAGCGAACTTGCGAGGTGGATCCATCCAGGGGCAATGACCGTGCTGCTCGCTCCCTTACGGCCCGCATTCCCACTTGCCCTGCACCGAGCGCATCGCACTGTTGTTGCGAATGTAGGTAAGCGTGGCGCTCGGGTAGGACGATGCGCCATCGCTGCCGGCCAGGTGGGGTTGCTCGGCATGCTCGGCCAGTTTCACCTCTGCCACCACGCGTTCACCCTTGAACGTGGTGCCGTGCAGCATCTGATCGAAGCCACCGGGTGCTTGCACCCTGAGCACCTGATCGGCGAACTTCAGGATTGCATCAGCGTCAGCCTGGGTCGCGACGTTGCCGGCGGCGTATAACAGCGTGCTGCGCCCCACCGAGAAGGCGCAGATCAACTCTCCCTTCAGCGGGTGAGCAGCGATGTCCTGTTCATCGAGCGCGGACAGCTTGGTGCTGGTCGAGGCAGCAGGCGAATCGTTCGACACCGCCTTGTCCTGGCTTTCCTCATTATTGGCTGCGCAGCCGGCGAGCAGCACAAGGCTGGCTGCCACTGCAAACACGGTGACGGTTCCACGGCAAAACTTGCTGACTGTGGCGAGCGGGCAAAACGTTGCGAACTTCATGGGGCCCCAGGGTCCTGATGCGTGGCGCTGAGGTGTCGAGCGCCTGTGTCTAGATCGACCATGCCCGCCTGGATACATTGCGGTTAATTCACCGCGCTGAGTGCTCCGCCGCTTTTTTCACGTCTGCCTCAACGCTCGTCGAAGTGCGCCCTTGCGCTGCGAAAATTCTCGGCGTGTTCGAGCAGCCACATCCACAGCGGCACCATGCGTGCCAGGAAGCTGCGGCCCAGCGAGGTGAGCTGGTAATCGACCCGTGGTGGTACTTCCTGGTGGTCGAAGCGGCTGATCAAACCGTCCCTTTCGAGCTGCCGCAAGCTGCGGGTCAGCATGCGTTGCGTGACACCCGGCAAGCGCCGGCCAAGCTCGGCATGACGCAGTGTGCCGTGGGCCCCCAGCGCGTGAACGATGCCCAGCGACCAGCGATTGCCCGCGTGGGTCAGCACCTCGCGCTTGAGCGTGTCATCCTCGTCACTGAGTGCATCGCAGGTGGCCTGGGCAAAGCGAATCACTTCATCCTCTGTCATCGTATCCATGCGGTATCACGCGTGTGCCTTCTTCTGAATGTTCGTCAGGGGTGCCAGGATGAACGCATATTTATTGAGCGTTCTACTGGAGTCTGCGATGCAATCAACCCCTCTGGCAACAACCGACATCCTGGTACTGGGCGCCGGGGAACTCGGCATGGCCGTGCTGCACGAGCTGGCAGGCCGGTCCGGCATACGGGTAAGCGTTATGCTGCGGCCATCTGCAACGGGCGCAGCGTCAGCAGATAAGCACCAGCTTCTCGCCGAACTCGACAGGCTCGGGGTCAGCGTGGTGACGGCGGATGTGGTGAACGACAGCGAGCAGTCGCTCGCCACGCTGTTCAGCGCTTTCGACAAGCTGATCAGTTGCCTTGGCTTCGTCGCCGGGCCGGGCATACAACTCAAACTGACCCGCGCAGCCCTGCGCTCGGAGGTGAAGCACTATGTGCCCTGGCAGTTTGGTGTGGACTACGACCAGATCGGCTACGGCAGCCCCCAGGACCTGTTTGACGAACAGCTCGATGTACGCCAGCTGCTGCGCGGCCAGTCGCGGCTGCAATGGCAGATCATCGCCACCGGCATGTTCACCAGTTTTCTGTTCGAGCCGGCGTTTGGCGTCGTTGATCTGCAGCACAATCGGGTACGCGCCCTGGGCAGCTGGGACACTGCGGTGACCGTCACCACGCCGCGGGACATCGCCCATCTCACTGTCAGCATCCTGTTCGATCCCGAACGGCTCAACCGGGTGACCTTCACGGCTGGCGATACGATCACCTACCGGCAGCTTGCAGACATCATCGACCAGTCGCTGGATCGCCAGGTTGAACGCGCGGAATGGGAGTTGCCAGCACTCGCAGCAGAGCTGGCCGCCCATCCCGATGATTCGATGCGCAAATACAGGGCGGTTTTTGCCCAAGGCAGGGGTGTGGCCTGGCCGAAGGCACAGACCTACAATGTCGAGCGCCAGATCGAAACCACCACCGTCAGCGAGTGGCTCATGGAGCAGCTAGGATAAGTGTTGCGCGGCGCCGCGCGACCGGCCTGTTAGCCGCGCTGGCGAGTAGCTGGCTACAGGCACGGCACAGCATGCATGACGGTAGCTTCCCGCACCACTGAACGACCGGCACCTGTTCGGGTCCGAGCAATCGAGGTGCCATGGCTTGCCTGGCCGGGCCACGGCTCAACACCACAGCGCGATGGCCGAGGGAGGTAGCAATGATCATCCAGGGTAATTGGAGCGATGGAATCACCCTCTGGCTCTACGTGCTGGTGCTGGGGGCAATTGCCCTTCGTGTGCTCTACCGGTTCTTCACCTCCGCGAGCCGCAAGTCGTCCAGGAAGAACGACACTGCCGACTCAACCGGCTCCAGCAGCGCGATGGTCGATAACGACCGCGGCTGCGGCGCAGGCATTGACGGACACTGCGCAGGTGATGGCGGCGACGGCGGTGGCGGTGGCGACTAAACGTGCATGCCCAGCTTGTTGACGCTGCAGTGGCGTTCTGCAGAGGTGTCGGATGCTTCATTCGGCGTCTTGGCGCGGTAAAAACTGCCGACGATATTTGGTGTTTTCGGTTTTCTCAACTAGAACAATAGCTTGAGCCTTCTGTAGCGCCTGCCGGTGCTCGGCTGCCATCGGTGCGGCTGGCCGCTGCGCGGCAAGTGGAAAACCACGTCAGGTGCACCTGCATTTCCAGCGTCTGGCACCACCAAGGACCGATCATGAACAAGCTGCTGTTCGCCAGTCTCAGCCTCGCCGCCTGCACCTTCGCCCAGGCCAATGACAAACAGGTGCATTTCTACAACTGGTCCGACTACATGGGCCCCGACACCCTGAAGAACTTCCAGAAGGAGACGGGCATCGCCGTCGCCTACGACGTTTTCGAAACCAACGAGATGCTCGAAGCCAAGCTGCTCTCCGGGCATTCGGGATATGACCTGGTGGTGCCCTCCAGCCAGTTCCTGTCCAAGCAGATTCGCGCCCAGGTATATCAGCCCCTTGATCGCAGCAAGCTAAGCAACTGGCCGCATCTCGATCCCCGCCTGATGCAGCGTCTTGAGGCCGCCGACCCCGGCAATCGCTACGCCGTGCCGTACATGTGGGGCACCGTGGGCATCGGCTACAACGCAGAGAAGGTCAGGGCGGTGCTGGGCGAGGGCGCACCGGTGAGCTCCTGGGAGCTGGTGTTCAATGCCGACAATCTGGCCAGGCTCAAGAGCTGTGGCGTGGCCTTTCTCGATGCGCCGGTAAAGATCATTCCCCAGGCGCTGCATTATCTGGGCCTCGATCCCAACAGCCATGAACCCGACGACTACGCCAAGGCCTCGGCACTGCTGCAGAAGCTGGCACCCTCGGTGACCTACTTTCATTCGTCGCGCTATATCTCCGACCTGGCCAATGGCGACATCTGCCTGGCGGTGGGTTACTCCGGTGACGTGATGCAGGCTCAGAGCCGCGCCCGGGATGCCGGCAAGTCGATGGACATTCGCTACGTGATCCCAGAGGAGGGCGCCAACCTGTGGTTCGACATGCTCGCCATTCCCCGCGATGCACGTAACGCTGAGGGCGCCCACGCGCTGATCAATTACCTGCTGCGCCCGGACGTCATTGCCCCGGTAAGCGATTACGTGGGTTATGCCAACCCCAACAAGGATGCCACCGCGTTGCTGGAGCCCAGCGTGCGTGACAACCCGGGCATCTACCCGGCGGATGAAGTGATTGGCAAACTGTACGTGTCTGCCGACCTTCCCGCACCGATCCAGCGGATCATCACCCGCGAATGGACGCGGATCAAAACCGGGCGCTGAACCGGCCTTGCGGCGCCTGGCCAGCGCCGCAAGGTCCTGGAGTGGCAGCGCCGTGCGGCGGCGGCTCACGGCCAACAGGGCTGGTGCGCGAACCGAACATCTGTGTAGGATGGCGGCCGGGTGTCAGCCGCATGGTGCGGCAGGACAGGTCTAGTAGCGTTGGTCGGGCCGCCGCGCGGAGCCTTTTCGCCCATGAAATCACGCCCGTCTTTTCAGGATGTTCCCCGTGCCCAGCGTTTGGCTGAGCATGCCTTCGCCTGCATTCGCAACCTTCTTGATCGTGAAGCTTTCAGTGGTGTGGTGCTGTTGCTGGCCACCTTCGCCGCGCTGATCTGGGCCAACTCGCCTTACGCCGACGGTTATCACGCGCTCTGGCATGCGCCGGTGTCATTCGGCTTCGGCAGCTTCGGTTTCTCCCAGTCGCTGCACTTCTGGATCAACGATGGCCTGATGACCCTGTTCTTCCTGGTCGTCGGCATGGAGATTCGCCGTGAGATACATGACGGCGCGCTGGCCGACTTGCGTCAAGCGTCGTTGCCCATTGCCGCCGCCTGCGGCGGCGTCATCATGCCGGCACTGATCTACGCCAGCATCAATCACCAGGGCGCCGGCTTGAATGGCTGGGCGATTCCCGCAGCGACCGATATCGCCTTCGCCGTTGGCCTGCTGGCGTTGCTGGGCAAGGGCATTCCATCAGGTGTGCGCATCTTCCTGCTGACCCTGGCGGTGATCGACGACGTGATCGCGGTAATCCTGATCGCGCTGTTCTATTCCGACGGCCTCAACTACACCGGCTTCGCCCTGGCCGGCGTAGGTGCGCTGGCGGTGCTGGGCCTGCAGCGCATCGGCATCGGCTCGGCCTATGCCTATGTGCTGCCAGGCGCGGTAATGTGGGGCGGCTTGTTGATGACCGGTGCACACCCGACGCTTGCCGGGGTGATTCTCGGCCTGATGACCCCGGTGATCTGCCTGCCGACCCGCGAGCAGCCGCGCGATGCCGTCGGCCGGATCGCCCGCGAACTGGAAGACGACAACGGCACCGCGGTGGCGTCCAGCGAGGCCGCCCAGTCGCTGCGCGAGTTGCGCCTGGCCCAGCGCGAACTGCTGCCGCCGGTGGTGCGTGTGCAACTGGCGCTGCACCCCTGGGTCACCTTTGGCCTGATGCCCTTGTTCGCTCTGGCCAACGCCGGGGTGAGCCTGGGCGGTACCGATCTGTCGTCGAGCACCTCGCACTGGGTGATGCTGGGTGTAGCCATCGCGCTGCTGGTGGGCAAGCCGGTCGGCGTGATCAGCGTCAGCTGGCTGATGGTCAGGCTCGGTCTGTGCCGCTTGCCGGCCGACGTGTCCTGGCGTGGCGTTGCCTTGATCGGCCTGTTGGCCGGCATCGGTTTCACCATGTCGATCTTCATCGCCAATCTGGCGTTCAGCGATGCAAACCTGCTGGCCGCTGCCAAGCTGGGGGTGCTGCTGGGGTCGCTGGTCTCGGCAATGCTGGGGTTGACCTGGGGCGTGCTCTACCTGCGCGGCCTGCGTACGACTCAGGCCGGCGGCCGCGCCTGAGCTAGTCGGTAAAGGGAATCTGTGGCGTGTCCGGGTTCAGCTGCTGACGACGGAACTGGCCCGGCGGCAGGCCGTGGATCTGCCGGAAGCGCCGGGAAAAGTAGGCCTCATCGGCGAAGCCGCATAACCGCGCCACTTCGCCGACCGGCTTGCTGCCGTTGAGCAGGTGGTTGCGGGCGGCGTGCATGCGCCGCTCCAGCACCATCTCACTGAAGGTCTTGCCGACTTCCTTGCGCAACCAGTGGGTCAGGTAGCTCGGCGAAAGGTAGGTGGCCGCCGCCACCTTTTTCAGGTTCAGGTCCGGGTCGGCGATGTTGCGCCGCAGGTACTCGGACATCCGCCCCAGCGCATCGCGCCGGCTCGCCTGGGCGGCGTTGCTTTCCGCCAGCTGCCTGAGCGGTTCGGCGTAGAGCCTGCACACCAGACCGATCAGTTGCAGCATCAGGCCCTTGAGAATTTCCCGCACCCCGAACTGGCGGCTGACATCCAGCTCGCGCATCTGCTCGATCAGCGTGCGCACTTGGGCGAAATGAGCATCGTCCAGGGTGAAGTCCAGGTGCTGCTGGAAGCGAAAGGGCGACAGCTCCGGGGCGAGAAGAATGGACACGTCTTCCAGATCCATCGGGTCGCATTGCAGATGGGGTAGCAGGAAAGTCTGGGAAAAGTTGATCACGATAAAACTGCTTTCCGCCGGGTGCGGGATCACGTGCACCCGGTGGGGCAGGATGAAAGCGAGGGTGTTGCGCGGGAAGGGCCGTTCGACGTTGCCGATGTGCTGCACGGAATCGCCGCCGAGGTTGATCTGAACCTGAAAATACTCGTGGCGGTGGGGTGCTGTCTCGGCGCGGCGGCCCTTTTTGTCACGGATATAGAAGTCCGTCAGCTCGCTACGTTGCTGCATGAAATAAGTAGGGACCTGACCTAGTGACGACATCTACCTGCTCTCTATCAAGAATGTTTCGCAACATATTGGCTGCTCGCGAAGCGCTCTGGCAAGCAGGTTGTACGATGATTTGCCTCCGCGGCGGCAATTATGGCCTGGCCCGACCACCGCCCGTTGTCCAAAATGTGAGAAATGGGTTCTCAGTCTTTCAGGCGCTCTATCACGGTGCTTTCATGGATTTAAGAAAGATTGGGCCGCAAGCCCGCTGCGCGAGATTTTTTTGGACTGGTTCAATCAGGGCGAAACGCACCGCAAAAAACGATCTAACGCCTCTATTGATTTACATAAGTTGTACGATCACCTTGTGAGGCATGCACAGCGAGATTCCATCCAAAAACAAGCACAGGTGCAGCTCGATGATCACCCGTCCCGTTTCAAGGCCAAGCGCCCATTCGCCTCCATGTCTGACGTCCTGCCCCGAGCGCGCGAGCTGACGCTGCGCTACAGCGGCTTCTAGTCCCCAACCTTCAAGATCACGCCCACCCCGGTTGTCGAGGGCGCGGGACGTGTTCGCCCGAAAAACTCGATATTCCAATTACAAGAGGTCACCCATGTCGAGCATTCCCACTTCCCAGACCGCTGCTGCCGAGCACCCCGGTGCCACCGAGGCCGCCGTACCACGCAGCCTGCCGACCCGTCGGCGCTGGTTCATGCTGTCGCTGCTGCTGATCGCGACCATCATCAACTACGTCGACCGGGTGAACATTTCCATCGCCGC
>JAAIGF010143907.1_pt1 | contig 57913 bp, 33 predicted proteins | sample 6487441 | NCBI WGS metagenome assembly JAAIGF01 (sample SAMN13974129, study PRJNA590717) | phyllosphere metagenome | biome: pepper field; feature: multiple bacterial spot infested pepper fields; material: pepper leaves; isolation source: leaves from pepper fields | host: Capsicum annuum ...
CAACCAATGCCACAGGGCCGGGCAACCTGTACTTCGCTGCCCGGGCCATGCTACCTTATGCCGTGCCGTTTGATGCTAATGGTGAGCGAATCAACTTGCCCGGTGGAGATGTAAACATCCAAAATCCTATCCTGGAGACAAACTTCAATGTGAATGAACGACTGGTTTTTCGCAATTTCGGAAGTATATATGCAGAAATTGAGCCGGTTAAAGGACTCCGCTATAAAGTAAACTTTGGTCCTGACTATTACAGCAACCGCAATGGCCGCTGGATGGATGAGCAATCCGTCAACAGAGGAGCCGGGGAGCCAGGCTCTACGAATTATGCGCAGCTAAACCAAGACATGCGATTTTCATGGACATTGGATAACTTATTGTACTACAACAAAACTTTTGCGAGTGCGCATAATGTGGGTGCTACATTCCTACAGACCGCTACCGCCAATCGAACGGAATCATCAAGCATGACCGCTGTCAATTTGCCTTGGAACTACCAAAAATGGTATCAGCTAAATTCGGTCGATGCCCTACAAGGCTTTTCTTCTAACCTTATCGAACAGCAGTTGACTTCCTATATGGTCAGGCTCAATTACGATTTTAATGGGAAATATCTCTTTACAGGATCCATGCGTTGGGACGGTTCCTCTGTCTTGGCGAAAGGATACCAATGGGATACGTTTCCTTCCTTAGCAGTTGCTTGGCGATTGGATAAAGAAAAGTTTTTGGAGACCAGCACTTGGATTAATCAGTTGAAAGCCCGGGTCGGGTATGGTGTGACTGGGAATTCTGCGGTAGACCCCTACATGACATTGGGCATGCTCCAGATTCTTTATTACACTTGGGGAGATTTGGTAGAGCCGGGCTACGTACCTTCGGATCCCTCCACCAGAGATCCCTTGCCCATGCCAAATAAAGAGCTAGGTTGGGAGAAAACCTCGCAAATTAACTATGGCGTAGATTTCGCGTTGTTCAAGAATCGTGTCACTGGATCGCTGGACTTCTACACCTCAACAACAAAAGACCTGCTGTTGCCACGGAACATACCGACCATCTTGGGTTATACCACGACATGGGACAATGTAGGGCAGACCTCCAACAAGGGGATAGATATCACGGTAAATACCGTGAATGTAGAGACTACTGATTTTTCTTGGAATTCAACGGTTAGTTTCACCTACAGTGAAAACCGTCTGGAAGAACTTGCACAGGGTAAATTTGATGATCCTTCAAATGCACGTTTTATCGGCAAACGCATGGGCGCGTATTTTGACTTTGTTAAAGTAGGTATTTGGCAAGATACACCGGAGGATTTAGCCGAAATAGCTCGCTTTGCCGAAAATGGAAGTGTTTTTAGGCCAGGGGATATTCGTGTCAAAGATGCTAACGGCGACTACTTTATCGATGCCAATGATCGCGAAATTGTTGGCTATAGCACCCCAACATGGAATTTTGGTTTCGCCAATACCTTTGCATATCGAAATATTGATTTGACATTTTTTATCTACGGCCGTGGCGGATTTATGGTGAGGGGCGGAGCCGAAGCGTTGCAAGGACGATTTGCACAGCGAGAGGTGAATTACTGGACGCCGAGTAATCCGACGGATGAATATCCGGCTCCAAATTATAACAACGCCGGTGGCGACCCTTACATGCGCTCCATGGACTATCAGGATGGCACTTTTATTAAATTAAGAAATGTGTCCTTAGGCTACACCTTACCTTCAAATTTGACCGAGCGCCTTAAACTTTCGCGCCTACGGATATATGCGCAAGCGATGAATCCCGGATTGCTATATTCTAAGGTTGACTGGATAGATCCGGACCTTGGAGGCTCGACTTTTAACAGAGGTGTTGTGTTTGGACTAAATGTTGGTTTTTAAATCTATAGCGATGAAATTAGTAAACACGAGAATTACCTATATGGTACTGGCGGCTATCAGTTTTACTTTATCCCAAGGGTGCCAAAAAAGCTTCTTGGATGAGGAACTTCTGACGGCAAGGAATACAGCTGATTATGAAACGACTGAAGGCTTGGATGGTCTCATAACGGGCATCTATCAAACATTGAAATTTCATTTTAATTACGAGTGGGCTTATGCCACAACAAATTATGGAACGGATGAATTTTGGATTGGCGGCGACCGCACGAAAGAAATGTGGGGGACTTACGGCTCCACGTTGAATAGTTTTACCGCCGAGGTAACGGATGTGTGGGACAATATGTATGTGCCGATCAATTCTGCCAATATCGCTTTAGCGAATATCCCGACATTCTATACTAATGAAGGAACGAAAGGCACCCGATTAGGCGAAGCCCATTTTATTCGTGGTTTTAACTATTTTAAATTGGTTAAACAGTATGGTGCCGTACCGATCCAACTGGAACCGGCCTTTACGGTGCAATTGGAATTCCAGCGGAGCAGCCCGAAGGAAGTTTATGAACAGGTGATCGCTGATCTTAGCCAAGCTTTCTCGCTCCTTCCGGAAACACCAGCGCAGCGAGGTCGATTGACCAAGTGGGCAGCAGCACATTTCTTGGCAAAAGCGTATCTATATAGGGCTAGTGAACTTTACGCGGATTGGAATGGCGATACCCGAGATGCCGACTTGGAACAGGCTATACGTTATGGTCGTATGGTCATCGAGGAAAGCCCACATCGCCTCGCAGATAATTTCCGTGATCTTTGGAACTTTACCACACCCGATGGCCCAAATGAAAGCCTTCCGGAAATCATTTTGGCAGCACAGTTCTCGGATAATGTTGCTACCGCCGGTCGCTATGGAAATCAGTTGCACTTGCATTTTCCATCGGTTTACCAAAATTTGGCAGGTATGCAACGTGATATTCCCGGTGGTCGCGAGTTTCAGCGACTTCGTACCAGCGATTACGCTGTGGATGTATACGATAGGGTGAACGACTCCCGTTTTTGGAAGACATTTAAAACCGAGTATTTATGTAACCGACCAGCAGCAGCGCCCACCTGGGATGCCACAACCGCTCCCACACCCGAATTGGTGAATCAAGCGAAATTTAAGGGCGGCGAGGTCTCCATAAAATATATCGTTAATGATGCGGGTGATAGCCGGTATACCGCGGAGAATATCCGACGTCGCGCGCCCCACATGTTTGTTCGTTATTTTAGCGGTAATGCCCAAAGCTACAAGGGCAATCATGGTAATTATGAAGCAAGTCGCTACCTGACCATGTCGAAGTTTGCGGATGGTTCGCGTAATGGGGTGGCCAATCAATTTGGAAATCGCGATGGCATTTTGGCGCGCGTAGCGGAAACCTACCTGATCGTGGCTGAGGCTTTAGGCCGACAGGGCAATTATGAAGCGGCAATACCTTATATCAATGCGGTACGTACACGTGCAGCATATAAGGATGGCGAAGTGCGATCGGCTTATGTGGATGGCGGCATTGCTTATAAAAATAACGAAGTCGTGCCTCCAACGGCCTTTGTTTCTTTTTCTGAAAAAAATACGTACTATGAGTCCAACAACATTGCGGAGACGACAGCTACCACAGCGTTGGCGATGACTCTCGGCAGTGCAACCGATATTTTTAATGCAACCGACCAATTCTACGACGTTTTGGCTGCAGGATCGAACGAAGAGAAATTTTTGGCCTTTATCCTCAATGAACGCTCCCGGGAATTAATGGGTGAATTGATGCGTTGGGAAGATCTATCGCGAACAAAAACATTGGTTAAACGCGCCCAAATATTCAGCAACGAAGCCAACCCGTTGGAAAACAAGCATTACCTAAGGCCTATTCCGCAAGGCTTTTTAGACGCCATCCAAACGGAAGGTCGCCCGTTGAATAGTGCAGAAAAGCAAGCAATGCAAAATCCGGGATATTAGTCCGCTATATTAACAATTTTCAAACAGGCTACTCTCGGGTAGCCTGTTTTTTTTAGTTGCTTGATATGAGATTTGCCTGGCATAGGTATCAATCCTAACGACTTCGGAACTTTAACATCATTTACGTGTAAAAATGCTGTTGCTTGTGTGGTAATACGGAGTCGATGTATGTTTTTGCATATAAACCACGCTATTATCAGGACAGCGCAGGATGCCTTTCGCACCTGTTTTTAATATCTTGTGGATATAAACCTACAATGCTAACTGTAAAGAAGTAAACCATGAATCGTAAAACAGGCAACGACCTACGATCATTTTCCAGGCGACATTTTATCCAATCTGGGCTGTATACGCTCTCAGGCATTCTTTTTATGGAGCCCTTGTTAGGATCTATTAAACTTACACCCACAACGCCGGCCTTTACGTTAAAACCCCTTGGCCGATCCTTGCAACTAGCGGATTATTACATCTGGTGCTCCTCACCGATTTGGGGCGAAGATGGGAAAGTACATCTGTTTTATTCGCGGTGGCGCAAGGAGCGTGGGATGAGTGGTTGGATTCGCGGATCCGAGATCGCTCATGCAGTGGCCGACAGTCCCTACGAAACCTTTCAACATCAGTCGGTGGTGCTTGCACCACGTGAAGGCTATTGGGATAGTACAACCTGCCACAATCCGTTGATCAAAAAGGTGGATGATACCTACTACCTATTCTACATGGGTAATTGCAATGGGAAAACCGATACAAAGCGTATAGGCGTCGCAACAGCCAAGACCATTGCTGGGCCTTGGAAACGCATGGATGAGCCTTGCTTATTGCCTGGGGAACCCGGGGCCTGGGACGATCATTGCACAACCAACCCTGCCTTTATAAAAGGTGATGATGGAAAATATTGGTTGTTCTATAAGTCATGGAATACCGCTGACTACCAACAGGCAAAAGGAGCTGTCCGTGGTAATCGAAAATATGGACTGGCAAAGGCTGATCAACCAAGGGGGCCTTATGAGCGCGTGTCGGAAAAGCCTGTTCTCGATTTTTCAGATCAGCCCAACAATGCGCAACTTGAAGATGCCTTTGTTTGGAAAGAGCAAGAAACTTATTACATGATCGCACGCGATATGGGTTTTTTCAACCACGAATTTGGATTGCTGTTATCCTCAAAAGACGGCTTCAACTGGTCTCCTCCGCGTGTCTCTTACGGCGCAATGAAAGACTATGTGGCCGAGCATCAACCTGCTGCTCATTTAAAACGCTTTGGTCGGTTGGAAAGGCCGATGCTCTTGCTTGACCCAGTAACAGAGAAACCGCGATTTTTGTTTGGCGCTACACAAGGAGGTGATTTTAACACCGCCACAACATTTGTTTTTGAGATTGTATCGTATACACTTTGATTTAATTATAAACCACTATGATGAAAAAATTAATTGGAAGTATTCTTATTTGTTTAGCCATATCGTGTGCTATGGCTCAAGAGACAACATGGACAGCAGCTTCGCAACCGCTTGCAGAGATTAAAGCACTTAAGAAGCAGATCGTAGCACCCGCATTCCGCAATAAAGATTATGCTATTACCAACTATGGCGCAACGGGAGATGGCGTAACAAAAAATACCGAAGCCATTCGTAAAGCTATTGAGCAGTGTAATAAAGATGGCGGTGGGCGCGTCGTCGTACCCAAAGGGATCTTTTTGACTGGAGCAATCTATTTAAAAAGCAACGTGAATTTACACATTCAGGAAGGTGCTACCATCTTGTTTAGTCGCGATAGTTCAGATTATCCGATGGTCTTCACCCGTTGGGAAGGTATGGAATGCATGAATTTCTCACCATTTATCTATGCATATGGCGAAGAGAATATTGCCATCACGGGTAAGGGCCTTTTGGATGGCAATTCGGATAACGACCATTGGTGGTATTGGTGTGGCGCGCGCAAGTATGGGTGGGACGAAAGCAAGCCTGGCGAACAAAAGCCTGCCCGCGCACGCTTACATCAGCAGATGGCCGAAGAAATGGATCCTCGAAAAAGGATATACGGCGATGGACAGTTCCTGCGTCCCAATTTTGTGCAGCCCTATCATTGTAAAAATGTATGGATTGCCGATGTAAAGATGATCAATTCGCCGATGTGGAACCTCAATCCGGTACTGTGCGAAAATGTACTTATTGAACGTGTTAAGATTGTAAGCCACGGACCTAATAATGATGGTTGCGACCCGGAAGCCAGCAAAAATGTGTGGATCAAAGATTGTTATTTTGATACAGGAGATGACTGTATTGCGATCAAATCAGGACGAGACGAAGACGGCCGTAACATTGGTCGTCCTGCGGAAAACCACATTATCGAAAATTGTATGATGAAAGATGGCCACGGCGGTGTTGTCATCGGGAGTGAGATAGCGGGTGGCGCAAGAAACATCTATGCCCTCAACAATGTGATGGACAGCCCAAATCTAGATCGTGCCTTGCGCATAAAAACAAGCTCCAGCCGTGGAGGTACCATCGAGAATGTGTTTTTCTATAACACCGAAGTGGGGCAATACAAAGAAGCTGCGGTGCGATTCAATATGTTTTACGAAAAGCCCGGAAAGCATATCCCGACGATTCGTAATGTCTGGGTGGAAAATCTAAAAGTGAAGGGCGGCGGCAAGTATGCTGTGCTATCCAGTGCCTACGAATCATCGCCGGTAACAAACTTTACGATGATCAACTGTAAGATCGATGGGGTTCAACAGCCTTACAAAGTGGATCACCTGAAGCAGGTGACGCTTAAAAATGTTTTCATTAATGGCAAGTCGATCTCCTCTTTTGACTAGCTATGTTTAAACTACTGCTATTTGCGCTGGCATTGGGCGCATTGTTTCATGAGCCAGGTTATGCACAAGCTAAGCATTGGCAAAAACACGAACGGAACCTGCACTATACTCCGGATCAGGGCGATTTCCTGCTGGTAAGGGGTCGATACCGATTCAATAGAGCCTTATACGGCGACAACCGTGGTTCACGAGTGGAAGCAGGAGACCTGCCAGAGTTTGCCCTGTATCTTCCGGGCATGGGGGGCAATCTACAATTTGTCGTCGCTCGGGACGGGAAATACAAAAAACTAATTGATGCGGACTATATAGAAACGCGTTATCGAGCAGGCGCAATGATGTATCGCATTCAAGACGAGATTCTCGGAAGCGGATCCTTGCATCTAACGCTACTTGCCCAATATAGAGAAGAGGGTTTAGTGCTGAAGATATCTGGCGAAGGTGTGCATCCTGAAACGCTGTTGTATAGTGTATATGGCGGTGCGAGTGGTAAAACATTCAGTAGAAATGGCGATATCGGCGCTGATCCGGAATCCGGTTTCTATCTGTTGCCACCCTATGCGGAAGGCAATGTTTTCGATCTGCAAAAGACCGCGTTTTCCCTACGTTACGTCGGTAAGCGAAATGAAGAACAGCTTGTGCACGGTGACTTCGGTGACGCGCAACAGCTGGCCTTGGCAGATGCTCAAGTGCTGCAATCCTTACCAAATCTAGAACAGTACAAGCCCGCTAAAAGTCCAATTATCTATGCAAAATATAAAGCAGTAGATAAGCCGGTATACATCCAAGTGGCAAAGGGGCCAATCTCGGGAAAAGCAAAGACTAACAAGGAGCTCTCCGTCCTGTTTGCCGAGACTGACCGAGCACGACTGGCCTTGGCCAATCGGATTAAACTGCGCACGCCGGATCAACACATCAACAATGTGGGAGAAACGCTCGCACTTGCGGCAGACGCTATTTGGGAAAGCCCAAGTTATCTGCATGGCGCGGTCGCCTGGCGCATGCGCCTTAATGCTTGGCGGGGAGCTTATGCCGCGGATGCACTGGGTTGGCATGATCGCGCCAAGGAACATTTTTCCGGCTACCTGCGCTCTCAGGTACTAGAGCCAGGCACCGGACCCATCGTTATGGATACCGCCTTGCATTTAGCGCGGCATATCGAAAAAATGGGAACCTCGGTATTTAGTAGTGGGTATATATCCCGAAATCCAAATAACAATACAGTGCCACACCATTATGATATGAATTTGGTATTCTTCGATCAGTTGTTTTCCCATTTTGATTACACTGGTGACAAGAGCTATTTAAAGGAAGTGTGGCCCAGTATCTTGCGGCATTTGACTTGGGAAAAACGGAACTTCGACACCAATAACGATGGACTTTATGATGCGTATTGTGCTATTTGGGCTAGCGACGGTTTACAGTATTCGGGCGGAGGAGTGACGCACAGTAGCGCCTACAATTATCGCGCTAATCGCGCTGCTGCGAAATTAGCGGGGATCTTAGGTGTCGACCCCCAGCCTTTTACGGCAGAAGCCGATAAGATTGCGAAGGCATTAAAAGATAGATTGTGGATAGCAGCGAAAGGCCATTTTGCGGAATTTGAGGATCTGTTGGGAAAGAGGTTACTTCATGATCGCCCAGGACTGTGGACAATTTACCATATAGCAGATGCCTTTCTGCTGGATGATTTTGAGAGTTACCAAAATACACAATACATCCGTAACCATTTACCGCATATCCCCGTACAGGTCAAGCAACAAGCAGAACCTAATTTATACACCTTGGCTACAAGCACTTGGCAGCCCTACACCTGGTCGATAAATAATGTGGCGCTAGCCGAAAATTTGCAAGCAGCCTTGGCTTTTTGGCAATCGGGCCGTCATGATGATGCCTACCTGCTTTGGAAAAGCAATATTATAGAAAGTATGTACCACGGAATCAGCCCGGGCAATTTCCAACAATTATCGCATTACGATGCTTTTCGAGGAGAATTATACCGTGATTTTGCGGATCCTATTGGCGTAGCGTCGCGAACACTAGTAGAAGGATTGTTTGGAATGTTACCGCGTTTAATGGATGAAGAAATCCATGTCCGCCCGGGTTTTCCCAGTTCATGGGATTTTGCAGAGATAGCATTGCCGCAATGGCAGTATAAGTATCGCAAAACAACAAGTGAAACGCATTTCGATATTCGCACGCAATTTGGGCAACCGCTCAAATTGAAAATGGAGCTCCCAATCAGCTACGCGAAAGTGACATCGGTAATGGTCAACGGAAAAGAAGTGCCGTGGACGCTGAAGTCTACCGCGATCAATAGGCCTGTCATTATATTTGAAGCAGCGGCATCATCCAACTTTCAGGTTGCTATCAAAGGCGAAGGACTGTTGGATCTTGCTTCGACAGTTATTTACGAACATCCCTACAGCGAAGATTTTGTTTTGCCTTTGGGCAAAGGAGAAAAGATGGGTGAGATTTATGATCCGCAGCAACTTTTGCGAGGGCATCAAGGAAACAAATTTCAATTGAAGCCAGAAATCCGTAAAGGAACATTCTTCGTGCATATTAAAGCAGGGCAGATGGGCTTTTGGCGGGCTATAGACCTGGCGATGGTAGCACCTATACAACATCAGTTTTTAACCGAGGATAGCAAGCATCACCTGCGCTTGAAGAATAATGGAACGCAAGCTTGCACGCTGTCGCTTAAGGCAAAAGCCTTTGAACGAAAAATGGCGTTGGCTCCCGGGCAAGAACATACAATCGAACTGCCTACCGCTATGCTAACCAAAGGAACCAATAACGTTAACCTTTCAGTAGGCGACGCTTCTTGGACCATATTCCATACGTGCTGGGAGATCGATCAGCCGCAAGAATACAGCACTCAGGACCTTTCTACATTTTACAACGCACGCGTACGCGATATTTTCGAACAACGCTACCTCTCGCCCCGACCTGTAGGCCCCACTTTGCAACTTCCTTGGCAAGGAATAGGCAACTGGTGCTATCCGTTAACAATGGCAACTATCGATGATGAGGGAATGATGGAACAACGAAAAGATGGTGTCCTTTTCTACTTGGATATCCCTTTTTTAATCAAAGGAACGCCGCGCAATATCATGTTCACAAGCCAGTGGGATAATTACCCTACCGAGCAGGAGGTACCGCTATCGGGAAAAGCAGAAAAGCTTTATTTACTCATGGCCGGCTCCACAAATCCTATGCAATCGCAAATAGTCAATGCAAAGATCCGCGTGCAGTATAAGGATGGAAATGAATCGATCCTAGCATTACAAAATCCTACGAATTGGTGGCCTATTGAACAGGATTACTTGGATGATAATTATGCCTTTGACCTGCCCGATGCAGAGATCCCCTATCGGGTAAAGCTGAAGACAGGTGAAGTGTATAAAGGAGGAAGTTTGCGTCAATATGATGATATAAAGGGCTACACGTCGCGTGCGATAGATGGTGGTGCAGCCAGTATTTTAGATCTTCCGCTGGATCCGTCCAAGGAACTAAAGTCTTTAAGTCTAATCTGTGAAGCTAATGATGTCGTGATCGGAATTATGGCGGCCACCTTACTGCAAAATAATGGACAGCAAATAGTGAACAGATAGATAACCTGTGAATTTATAAACGAATACTATGAGAAATAATATGATTTTCGGAATTGCGCTGCTGCTCTTCGTAGCTTGTAAAGCGCAAGATTCGAGTAAAATAGACCGGAAAGTCTTGGTGCAACGCCATAACGTAACTAACAACAGCATGGATACATTGGCTTCATTAACAGTCGGCAATGGTGCTTTTGCATACACGGTAGATGCTACGGGTCTGCAATCTTTTCCGGCATATTATAAAAATGGGGTTTCTTTGGGCACGCAATCCGAGTGGGGCTGGAATAGTTTTCCAAACAGCGGTGAGTTTAGCTTTGAAGAAACGCTAAAGTCCTACGATTTTAATAAGGAAGGCCGTGACGCGAAGTACAGTATACAACACAAGGACCCGGGAAGGCATCGCGAGGCAACAGCATATTACCGGGTTAATCCTCACCGTTTGCAATTAGGAAATGTTGGCTTCGAGATGCAGCTCAAAAACGGCGCGACAGCCGGCGTGCAAGATATCAAGGACATCAAACAAACCATTGATCTGTGGACGGGCTTAATCCACAGTGTATTTGAGGTGGAGGGTGAGCCTGTAGAAGTGTGGACCGCTGCTGCACAGACCAGTGACCAAGTTGCCGTAAAAGTGTCTTCGCCGTTAATCACTGCGGGACGTATCAAGGTATTCGTCCGTTACCCGTACCCCACAGGCAAGTTTTTAGATGAAGCAGCCTATTATGAAGAAGAAGAGCAGCATAGCTCCACGTTATTGATGCAAAATAGCACCTCGGCAGTGTTGGAACATCGCCTACCGGGAACGAGTTATTATACACGACTGCATTTTTCTGAAGGGCAATTTGCCGAGAAATCGAAACACCATTTTGTATTGACACCGTCGCCTCAATCGGATACGTTTGAATTAGCTTTTTCCTTTGCTTCACAAAACCAATTCGAGGAAGATAAGCTGCGCTATGCAGTGACAAAGAAGGAGAGTGAGAATGCATGGAAGAAATACTGGAACAGCGGTGCTGCGGTAGACTTCGATGGGAGTACGGATCCCCGCGCCCACGAGTTAGAACGTCGTGTAGTGCTGTCGCAATATTTGACGAAGGTACAATGTGGAGGAAGTAACCCGCCTCAGGAAACCGGCCTTACATTTAACAGTTGGTATGGAAAACCGCATACCGAGATGCATTGGTGGCATGGCGTGCATTACGCACTGTGGGGACGCCCAGAGATAATGGAGAGAACACTAGGCTACTATTTCAAAACCTTCGATAAAGCAAAGCAATTGGCCGAGCGCCAAGGATACGAAGGTGTTCGATGGATTAAAATGTCTGATAATGAGGGCAACGAAAGCCCATCCTCAGTAGCTGCATTTTTAATATGGCAACAGCCGCACATCATTTACATGACCGAATTGGCCTACCGAGACAAGGCAGATACTGCGCTACTGCGGAAATACAAAGATCTAGTCTTCGCTACAGCCGATTTTATGGCCGACTACGCCTATTATGATAAAGAAAAAGATCGCTATAACTTGGGTCTTGGTGTCATTCCCGCGCAAGAGGTATTTAGAGCGGCAGAGACACGAAACCCTACCTACGAAGTCGCCTACTGGGACTGGGCTTTGCGGATTGCGCAAGCCTGGAAAGAACGACTCGGCGAACCTCCTGTGCAAAAGTGGAACGATGTGATCGAGAAGCTAGCACCACTGCCGGTACAGGGGAATGTTTATCTCGCTACCGAAACAGCCACGGATTCGTATACTTTTCCGAAGTGGATGACCGATCATCCGGCGGTTTTAGGAGCCTTGGGTATGGTACCCGAGTCGCCGAAACTAGACAAAACCATCATGAAGAATACACTAGATACCGTTTGGGAAAAATGGTCATGGGAAGATACGTGGGGATGGGATTTCCCCATGACGGCAATGAATGCAGCACGGCTGAACTTGCCTGAGAAGGCGTTAGACGCGCTGTTTATGGATATTCAAACAAACACTTACCTCAAAAATGGACATAATTACCAAGATGATCGATTGCGCATATACCTGCCCGGCAACGGCGGGCTACTGACGGCGGTCGCCATGATGTTGGAAGGCTGGGATGCCTCGACCGAGGAGCTGCCTGGCTTCCCCAAAAATGGAACGTGGAAAATAAAGAAAGAAGGTTTTAAAAAAATGCCCTAAACTGATGAAAAGAATCTATGTATTGCTTTGTGCAGCAACTATGCTGCACACGCTCCAGGCGCAGCATTTTACAAGTCAAGAGCAGGTACTGCAAAAGCTGCGTACGGCGAATGATTATTTTATGAAAAAATGGCCTGATCCGGCCAAGCGCATCGTGACCAACAAAGAACGCGCGGCAAACATCTGGACGCGCGGCGTTTATTATGAAGGGCTCTTAGCTTTCTATACGATTGATAAGCAGAAGAAATATTACGATTATGCGGTAGAATGGGGTGAGAAACATGCTTGGAAGCCTGTTCGAGGCGAAGTGTTTACCCGCCACGCCGACAATCAAAACTGTGGGATGACTTATATTGATCTCTACCGTATTGATCCGCAACCAGAACGTATAGCCGCCATCAAAATGAATGTTGATTCGCTTATTCGGAGTGGCCGCGTTAACGATTGGACCTGGATCGATGCTATCCAAATGGCGATGCCTATATTCGTAAAACTCGGTGTAACCTTACAGGATACCACATACTTTGAGCATATGTACAAGATGTACCAACACATCAAGTATGTTGAAGGGGGGCACGGCCTATACAACCCAAAAGATCAACTATGGTGGCGTGATAAAGACTTCATTCCGCCATACAGCGAACCCAATGGCGAGGATTGCTATTGGTCGCGCGGTAATGGCTGGGTGCTGGCCGCATTGGCGCTAGTCTTACAGGAACTACCAAAATCTGACCCACATTACAATGAATATCTGCAAGACTTTAGAAGTTTAGCGACAGCGTTGCTACCGCTCCAAAGAGCAGACGGCTTTTGGAACGTAAGTTTGCATGACCCTAAACATTACGGCGGAAAAGAAGCTTCGGGAACCGCGCTATTCGTCTACGGGATGGCGTGGGGAGTCAATAACGGCCTGCTCGATAAAGACGCATTTTTACCCAGCATAGAAAGGGGCTGGCTGGCGTTGGCCAATGAAACGATTCAACCCTCGGGCTTTTTAGGTTATGTGCAATCTACCGGCAAAGAACCTAAAGATGGGCAGCCTGTGACAGTCGATAAGATGCCTGACTTCGAGGATTATGGGTTGGGCTGTGTACTGTTCGCCGGAACAGAGGTCTTTAAGCTTTTGAAATAAACGGCTATTGCCACACGAACAGGAAGATCGCCTAACCACGATCTGAACCTTTTATATACGCTAACATCGCGGAGCGCTTGCCCCGCAAATTATAACACCAAAAAGAATATTTTATGAGAAAAGCACATTACGGCAGCATGCTTAAAGGACTTTTAATTTTGCTGTCTTTTTTGACCACACTACCCATGATTCGCGCACAAAGCTTTTCTGTTACTGGAAAGGTGCTAGATGAGAATAATCGACCTATCCAAGGAGCAAGCGTGCAAGTGAAAAGTAAGCCAAACAGTACGAATACAGACGCGGCCGGCTCTTTCACAGTAACCGCCAGTAGTAATGATGTATTGCAGATCAGCTTTGTGGGCTATGCTACCAAAGATATTCCTGTAAACAGTCAGGAAGCGATGATCGTCACATTAATCAGTACAAATAATGATCTGGATGAAGTTGTCGTTATCGGGTATGGCACGTCCAGAAAAAGGGACTTAACAGGAGCTGTGGGCTCTATCAAGGGTGATGAGATCCGGAACATACCAGTTACCACGGCAGCGCAAGCTATCACCGGTAGGATTGCTGGTGTCAATGTGGTGACGCAAAGCGGTGCGCCAGGTGCCGGCGTCAATATTTTGGTACGTGGCGGAACATCCATTACCGGATCAACAAAACCCCTTTATGTCGTGGATGGTTTCGTCATGGAAGACGCATTGATGAAAATAGATATCAATGATGTAGAAAACATAGACATTCTCAAAGACGCTTCGGCAACCGCAATTTACGGCGCCCGTGGCGCAAATGGTGTGGTATTGATCACCACAAAGTCTGGGAAATCTGGCCGTACAACAATCGACTACAATGCGTACGCTAGTTTTGAAGGATTAAGCCGAAAGTTGGACATGCTTCAGGTAGAAGATTATGTGAAATACCAATATGAATACCAAACTTTGGCAGGGCGGCAACAGGACTATGCGAATATGTTTGGCGGTAATGTCAATGATCCTGATTTTGCGACAGGAGCCTACGAGCGCATCCGTCGCGATTATAGCACTAGACCTGGCATCGATTGGCAGGAAGAAGTCTTTGGTGGGCAGGCCATGCTCCAAGCACACAATGTCAACATTTCTGGCGGGAGCGAAAAAACCAAACTGCTCCTTTCTTACAATAACACGAACCAAGACGGAATTTTAGCAAAATCAGGCTTTCGCCGTAATAGCGTGCGTGCTAAAGTAAACCATGAGTTGCGAAAAGGAGTCAACATCGACTTCAATTCACTGCTCCAAGATGCAAATACCCAAGGCGGAGGATCGCTGAACGGGATGTTGAAAATGTCGCTTCTGCAACCGGCAACGGGTGGTGCACGCTTTACCGACGAGCAGTTGTTGTATACGGATATCGCTGAAGAACTGCAGCTCATTAATTCACAGTATGATGTGTACAACCCAATCATTATGAACGATGCCCTCAATCGCGCCAAAGCGGCTCGCCTGGCGAATGTAAACGTAGGATTGACGGTCAAATTTTTAGAGGACTTCACTTTCCGCACATCAGGATCCTACCAGTGGGGGCAAACGCGTACCGACTTTTGGGACGACGGGCGGACGATCAACGCGCGCAACAACAAAGGTCCTTTTGGATCTATAAAAAATGCAGAAGGCTTTGAGTGGCAATGGACAAACACCCTGTCCTGGTTGAAAGATTTTGGTAAGCACCATATCAATCTATTGGGCGGTCATGAGGTGCGGTACGAAGAAAGCCAGTCGTTAGCACATCAGTATTATGAATTTCCAAACAGCAATTTTGGTTTGAAAGATGTGAGCCTAGCAGGGCGGACAGAAAGGGGGGACTCCGAGGCTGTTCGGTACGGTCTTGTTTCCGGATTCTTTCGAGCAATTTACAATTACGATGACCGCTACCTTTTTACCGCTACCATGCGTGCTGATGGGGTTTCCACATTCAGGGAAGGAAATAAGTGGGGCGCTTTCCCTTCTGCCTCTGCGGCGTGGAATGTGCACAACGAGTCTTTCCTGAAAGATTCGGATCTTGTGAATCAACTTAAACTACGTGTTGGATATGGTACAACGGGGAATGACAAAATCGGGAATACGCGCTATGCAACCTTGTATGGTTCTACCGTAGCGGCCATGGGAAATACCACACTTATCGGCGTGAAACCAAGCTCTACCCTAGGAAATCCGTTGTTGGTATGGGAAAAAACCCAAACTACGAATATTGCTGTAGACCTTTCCCTATTTAACAGTCGCGTGAATTTGACGACCGATTTCTATAACAATGCATCTAAAAACTTATTGTTGGAAGTCAACATCCCTACCTCAACCGGCTATAGCAAGCAGTTCCAAAACATAGCGGAACTGCGAAACCGCGGTGTGGAGTTTTCGTTAAATACCTTGAATGTTCGTAGTGACAATTTCCAATGGAGATCAGTGCTCAACTTGACATTTAACCGCTCAAAGGTAAAAAGCCTTTATGGAAGCGGCGGCAACGATTACATGATCAACTCCTATGAATCCCGAATCAACTTCTATACACAGGTAGACGGCCCAGTTAGCACCTTTTACGGATATAAATATGATGGAGTGTATACCACCAACGATTTTACACAGCAGGCAGATGGAAGCTATCTGCTGAATGACGGTGTGGCTTCACTCAAAGGCAAAAACAGAGCAACCATTAAGCCGGGAGATGTGAAATATGTAGCCGTGGCAGGCGAGACAGATGCAAATGGTAACCCCGTGTGGTCAACAAATGATCGTACAGAAATCGGAAGCCCTGAGCCTAAATTTTTTGGAGGGTTCAATAATGAGTTTATTTATAAAGGCTTCGATCTAAGCGTATTTTTAAATTTCGCGTACGGCAACAAGGCATTCAATATGAATACCCAGCGGTTTATGGGACCATATCTTCCTAATCAAAACTCATTGGGCCAAATGGCGGATCGCTTCACGTTGATTGATCCAGCTACTGGAGCAGAAACAACCGATCTTAATCGCCTTGCCGCACTAAACCCGAATCAAGAAGATAAGAAGCAGATATGGAGCTTAAATTCCACGAACAACATTGCAATTTCTGACCCTTTGGATTACTATCTTGAGGATGCTTCTTTCTTGCGCATAAACAATGTGACGCTCGGCTATACACTGCCGTCTAATCTGTCCAAGAAGTTGCTTGTGCAGCGCTTTCGCGTATATCTCACGTTGAATAACATCCATACCTTCACCAACTATTCGGGCTATGATCCAGAAGTATCCGCTACCGATGCTATTTTGACGCGTGGCGTTGATAATTCGGCCTACCCACGCACAAAAAGCGTTGTAGCCGGTGTTAACTTAACTTTTTAATTGAGAATCCATGAAAAAATATATGCTATACATCACATGTTCGCTGTCGGTTTTAACCGCATCATCATGTAAAGATTGGTTGGAACTACCATCAGAGAAAGATTTTGATAGTTCGACCATTTTCGAAGAAGTTGGAAAAGTAGAAATGGCGGTTCTTGGCGCCTATACCAGTACATTCAACTCCGAACTATACTACCAATTTGGTATGGGAACGGACGAGTGTTTTTCCACGGAGGGAGAAACAAATTCCAAAAATCAAGTCTCCAATTACGTGTACAACCCCGCAACGAGCCCTTCATCGACCTACACCGCCATGTATGCAGGCGTAGAACAGGCAAATGTATTGATCAAAAATATACCGCTCATGTCAGGCGTTTCTGAGGCGGATAAAACGAAACTAGACATGCTGTTAGGGGAAGCTTATGCTATTCGTGCTAAAAACATGCTAAACGTCGTACGTTTTTTTGGTGATGTGCCTTACCCGCGCGTGCCGGTTATCGACATGCCGAGTTTTTCTTCCTCACGAGTTAGTCGGGATACGATCATTGACGGTTGTATAGAAGATCTACAAATGGCCATTCAACTTTTGCCATGGAAAAGTGAGTCGGGGCTACCTACTGAACGGATTTCGAAGAATGCAGCCTATGGTTTATTGGCACGGATGGCCTTGTATGGTGCTGGCTATTCACTGCGCTGGGATTTAAATTCCTATTCGCCCTCCAGTGTACAGTTGGCAAGAAGGCCAGATGAAGCACGTGTCCAGGAACTGTATCAGATCGCTCGTGATGCCTGTAAGGCGGTCGTCGATCGAGGCGAGAATGCGCTCATTGATTACGAAACAATCTTTCGGGATGTGATTAACGGACGATACAATCAGGAATCCATGTTGGAGTATGGCCAGAAAGGAATTGATCGCAATGATGCGCAGGTGGGCTATACCAATGGTATCTTCTCACATACGCAGTCGTTTTATCTGAAAGCACAACCCGCTATGGCTGCGCTTCCTACGTATTACTTTGAATTTCAACCGGACGATAGTAGAAGGGATGTGACGATTGCCAGTTATGCTATCACAGCAGATAGCAAGCATCAAATGAATACCTATGCCAGTAATACGATTGGCAAGTTTCGGGTAAATTGGAAGTCTGAATTAGGTCCTGCCGTCAACAGGCGAGATATAAACTGGATTGAGTTGCGGTATGCCGACATCTTGTTGATGTACGCAGAAGCCGAAAATGAACTGAACGCGGGACCGACGGCCATAGCGAAGACGCTTTTGGAAGAAGTTCGGCTGCGGGCGTTTAAAGGCGATCGCGCTAAAATTGGGAACAGCCCAGCAGACTATAACGGCTTTCGGAATGCCTTGATCCAAGAGCGTAAACTGGAGTTAGGCTTTGAAGGCTGGCGCCGCACAGACTTAATCCGCTGGGGGATTCTTTTTGAAAAATTAACAGCTACCAAACAAGAAATTTTGGACCTAGCGAATCGCAGCGGCAAATATATAGATGCGGATCGTTTCAGAGCCTACAAAAAGACCGATGCAAGGGTGTTTAACGACCCTACCGTAGCTTTACCATTTATAGGTTTCAAAACGGAGCCTAGCGCAGCGGAGAAAGCGAGTTTGGAGGCCGAAGGGTATACCGTTTTAAATATGTATGGCTCGACATCTGCCTTTTTTGCCAATACCTTTACCGCTAATGCCGTATGGGTTAGGAATATTTACCGGGGGCTGGAACAAAACAAAGTGGAGCTATTTCCATTGGCCACAACGACTATCGATAATAACCCTGGATTGCGTGGCCAACAGCATCCTTTGTATTAAAAAGGGAGGTTCAGAACCTTTTCGCGCTGTTCATGATGAAAATTAAACAAAAGGAGACTATGCTGTTCAACAGAAAAATGAAGTGTTTATTATGGCTGGTAATTTTTCCCGCACTGTGCTTACAAGCGCAGCCGGGAAAAGTGTATCAGCAATTTGCAGATTCCGAAATAAAACGGTTCCCCGAAGCTTGGCAACTGGATCATGGCAAGCGGCTGTATTTTGGCTACGCGCAGGGGCTAGGTTGTTTGGCCATGCTGAAGGTGTGGGAAAAAACGAAGGATCAACGTTACTTCGATTATGTGGAAGCGTGGGCAGATACTATAATCAACGAAAATGGCGACATCCACCTCTACAAAATAGAAGCCTACAATATCGACTATATCAATCCCGGCAAAATCCTGTTCACGCTTTACGAAAAAACGGGTAAGGAAAAGTATCGACTTGCAATCGAGAAATTAATGGGGCAGTTGAAGCATCATCCGCGAACCCTAGAAGGCGTGTATTGGCATAAGCTTATTTATCCCCATCAGATTTGGCTGGATGGCATTTATATGGGTGATCCTTTTGTCGCCGCGTATGGAAAGCTTGTCGGCGATTCCGCTTATTTTGATGACGTGATCAACCAGATATTAGTCACGGCTAAGCATACGCACGATCAAAAGACGGGACTATATTATCACGCTTGGGATGAAAGCAGAAAGCAGCAGTGGGCAAACAAGAAAACCGGGCAATCACCTAACTTTTGGGGTCGCAGTGTCGGTTGGTGGTTTATGGCCTTGGTTGATGTGCTTGATTTCATACCAGCTGATTACCCCAATCGCGATAAAGTAGTAGCTCTACTTGCAGACCTAGCCGATGCCCTGCCGCGCTACCAGGACGATGAAGGCTTGTGGTGGCAAATTTTGGATAAACCTGGTGCAGCGGGAAATTATCAGGAAGCATCGGTGAACACAATGTTTATGTATGCCTATGCAAAAGCAGCAAACAAGGGTTATATCGCTAGCAAATACAATAATGTCGCCGAAAAGACGTGGTCGGGGATTCAAAAAAAGCTGCTCAAAACAGAAGATGACGGCAGCCTAACGCTGATACAGTGTAATGCTGTAGCCGGTCTGGGCGGAAATCCCTATCGCGATGGCAGTTATAAGTACTACATCAATGAAAGGGTTCGAGAGAATGATAGTAAAGCCACTGGCCCTTTAATTATGGGACTACTGGAATTGAATAAGTAAAAATAGTCACCAGTCTCCTTTGTTTTTTAGCAAAGGAGACTTTTCTTTTTAATGGCTGTATGTTTTTCGAATTAAATATGTGAATAATCAGAAAACGCAGTGTATAACGGTTTATGAAGCTATATTCGACTATTTTGAACCAAAATTAGACATCGAAATCTACGCCCCTCTCTATATTTGCTGTTGTGATAATGATGTGCCACGGCCGTCAAGCTAAAATATAAACCAAGAAGTTAGCACAAAGCGTTTACTGCATTTGGCTCGGCCAAATAGAATTGTACAAGGGTATCCTTTGGTGCCTAACGTATCATGCTAATGACCATTTTAAACAAACAAAAAAACGGCAGTATGAATCCAAATTAACACAAAAAAAGAGAAGGAAGAGATCTATCGACAGCCTAATTATGCAATTGCTACGGGATAGATGAAATGTTAACCAAGAAATCAACAACCAACAAACTATGCTAAAAATTATTACAAAATCAACTTTCAAAGCATTTCTAATGCTTTTCTGTGTGATGTTATCGGCTTTGCCGGGATTCGCGCAGCAAGCCGCCATCAGTGGACAGGTGAAGGACGCGACAAATGGCAGCGCACTGGGCGGTGTCACCGTCGTGGTTAAAGGCGGAACGACAAGTACACAGACTGCTGCAGATGGAAAATTCACACTCAACGTAAACCGGGGCGCCGTATTACTGTTTAGCTATGTAGGCTATGCGGAGCAGGAAATCACCGTGGGCCAAACAAATAATCTCGATGTATTGCTTAGCCCTAGCGACAATATGCTGGAGGAGCTCGTGGTAGTGGGATATGGATCGCAAAAGCGTTCCGATATTACAGGTTCTGTTGCTTCGGTGCCTAAAGAGCGTTTGTCTCGTTTACCAGTAACAAACGTGATGCAGGCAATACAGGGATCAGTATCCAACGTAAATATTTCCCAAGCGTCCTCAGTACCGGGCGATGCACCCTCGACACTAGTCAGAGGACAAAATTCGATGAGTGGCGGCAGCGGTCCGTATATCGTGGTCGATGGAATTCCATTAACACGAACGGATGGATCAATCAACGATATTAACCCGAATGACATTGAGTCTGTTGAAATTCTGAAAGATCCGTCGGCGGTAGCCATCTATGGGGTAAATGGATCCAACGGGGTGATTTTGATTACGACAAAGCGTGGAACAACGGGTAAACCAACCATTCGTTACAGCGGTTATGGTGGTGTGGAAGAGGCTGCACACATGTTAACGCCTGTATCTGGAGAAGAACTCTTAAACCGGTATAAAGAATACGCACGAATCAATAATGCGGCTTTGTATAATGGTGGCCCGGTACGTAATGAGTTTGAATACGATAATTATATCAACGGAACTACGACAGACTGGTTTGATGCAGTCATGCAGACAGGTGTCATACAGAACCATAACGTAGGCATATCTGGCGGGAGCGAGAACGCACGCTATTTTATATCGACCGATTATTTAAACCAGAAAGGTATTTTGAAAGGCTATAACTATAAACGTTATTCCTTCCGGGCGAATACAGATTTTACAGCCACCAAATACTTATCTGCGGGAACCTCTGCCTTTATTGCTTCGCACAATCGGGATGGTGGCCGTGCCAACTTGATGCAGGCTGCGGCAATGAGTCCATATGCAAAAATGTTCAATGATGACGGTACGCTTACGCAGTTTCCGATGTACTCCGAGCAATTATGGACAAATCCGTTACTACCGACGACGTTAAACCCGGAGAGAAGGGAGTTTAACGTCACATTAAATGGCTACGTGGAAATGAACTTTGGACAGATCTGGTCGCCTTTGGCAGGGTTGAAATATAAATTTAACGGAGGTTATACGTTTGTGCCTAAGCGTACCAACGAATACGAAGGGGAGTCAGTATATAATTTTGCTGGTTTAGGCAGAATTACTAATCAGGAGTCTCAGACCTATACCATTGAAAATATCTTGACCTATACAAAAGACTTTGGCGCGCACCATTTGGACTTTACAGGATTGTACGCGTCGAAAAGTAAATATTACCAGCAAGCTATTGCAACAGGCGAAGTCTTCCCGAATGATGCACTTGGTTGGGGAAATCTAGGAGGAGCATCTACGCAGAAAGTATCTTCTTATGCCGACTTATACCGTAGTATTTCACAAATGGGAAGATTAAACTATGTTTATGACAGCCGCTATATGGCTACATTAACGGTTCGCCGTGATGGAGCCTCCGTTTTTGGTAGTAATAATAAATATGGTACTTTCCCTTCAGCAGCTTTGGCGTGGAACATCCACAACGAATCTTTTATGGCAAACACTAAAGATGTAATAAACAATTTGAAATGGCGTATCTCTTATGGGGTTTCCGGTAATGAAGCTATCAGTGTGTATCAGACTTTAGCATTAATGGATTCCAATCCATTAGCGATGGGCGGATTATCTAATGCTGCAATTCGTTTGAGAACACGAATGGGAAATGGCGATCTACGATGGGAAAAGACCGCAGGTTTCAACACCGGTATTGATTTTGGTATGTGGAATAACCGCTTAACAGGTACGGTTGAATTTTATAAAACGCATACGCAAGATATGCTTATGGACCAAAACTTACCGCGTTTAACGGGCTTTGAAAGAGTCTGGAGCAATTTGGGGAAACTCGAAAATACGGGTATTGATGTGACCTTAACATCTAAAAATGTCGCTAAAGAAAACTTTACTTGGTCTACAACCGTAGTTTTCGCCCACAACAAAAACAAGATTGTAGAAATCTACGGCGATGGTAGAGATGATTTAGGTAACCGTTGGTTTATCGGGCATCCCGTTGGCGTAATCTACGATTACACGAAAGTAGGTATTTGGCAAGAAGCAGAGATTGGCGCTGGAGTCAACAAAGGTTGGGATGAGCAAGCCGAGGCAGGAGCTGTGAAGTTGGCCGACTTAAGTGGAGATGGAATTATCAATAATGATGACCGTAGAATCTTGGGGCAAACTGCTCCAAAGTGGACAGGAGGCTTGACGAATACGTTTACTTACAAAGATTTTAGCCTAAACGTCTTTATCACCACCACACAAGGAGCATTGCGCAATAATCCACAGATCAATGGGGCTTCCGACGAAATAGGTCGACGCAGCACACCGGCAGCATTAGGCTATTGGACACCAGAAAACCAAAGTAATGAATGGCGATCTTTAAGTAATCGGTCCAATGTATACGGTTATGCATTTCCATCTAATGCGAGCTTTACCCGATTAAAGGATGTAACCTTTAGCTACAATTTGCCTAAAACAGTGGCTAGCCGAATCGGTATTGGAGGCATAACCGCCTACGCCAGCGGCCGGAACCTTTACACATGGACCAATTGGCTAGGCTGGGATCCAGAAGCACGCGATGTTCCTCGTGGGAATAGCGTAGACGGTGTTGGTGATGCATTAAATTATCCAATGGTGCGCACCTATGTTGTTGGTTTAAATCTTACCTTTTAATATACAGTCATGACGATATATAAACACACAAAAATATTCTCTCTTCTTGCGCTACTAGCCGTTGGAGCAAGTTCGTGCAGCGACAGTTTTTTGGACGAAAAGCCATATTCCAATTACGACGCGGGAGCAAATGATCCATCAACCATTGAGAACCAGTTGATCGGTCTACACTATATTTATGCTGAACTATGGGGATACAGTGGTCAGCAGGGCTTCTTGTCTTGTTGGCAGATCGGTATGGATATTACAAGTGCAGGCTCCACGCAGGGCGTTGAAAATCCGTTTTACCAGTATGCCGATCTGAACTCCGAAAATGCTGGCGTTAGCTACATGTGGAACAAATGTTACCAGCTGATCAATAATGCCAATACCATTATTAAGGCATCGGAAGAAGCGAATCCGAAGGCTGCTGCCGAAGCTCGGTTTTTCCGCGCTTACGCTTACAATACCTTGGTTACGCTTTGGGGAGCAGTGCCTTTGTTGACCGAATCCATCACTGTACCGACCTTTAATTACAAGCGCACGGAAGTTGCTACTATTGATGCACTTATCGAGCAGGATCTTAATTTCGCCGTGGCTAATTTGCCGGAAGTAGGCAGTGCAACAACCCAAAGCCGTATCAATAAAGACATGGCTAGACAGCTGGCGGCAGAAGCCTTTTTACGTGTCGGTGTGCGCGACGCAAGTTATTTCACAAAATCGGAAGCCATGTCTTCAGCCATTATCGATGGCGCAAAATATAAATTGATTGAAGCGCGTTATGGCGATTACTTAGCGCAAGGCGGAGATTATTATCGTGATATGTTTCGCCAAGGGAATATGCGCCGATCAGAAGGTAATACAGAAGCTATCTGGACCTTTGAACTGGAGTTTAATCGGGAAGTCAACGGTGGAACAATTGATAATCCACAACATCGTCGGATATGGCAACCGGGTTACCATAAGTGGGATGGAATGGTCAATGCCGATTCGCTTGGTGGTCGCGGAAATGGTCGCTTGCGGTTAAGCAATTTTATGAAATACACCGTTTGGAGAGGCCTTGATGGCGATATTCGCAACAGCAATTATAATATTCGCAGAACGACAAATTATAACCGACCCAATTTCAGTGCGGAAATAGGCGTTGATGCAGCCGGCTTCCGTGTTGCCAAGGACGCCGGCGTGCGTAATGTAACCATTCGCACAGGCGATAAAGTTATTCCTTTCCGAGCGGATAGCTTGGAGGTGTGGTATCCATACCCAACCAAATGGGGAGGTTATGATCCTTTGGACGATTTTGGATATGCCTTGGTGAAAGATTGGCCGGTGATGCGCTTCGGCGAAACCTACCTGTTACGCGCAGAAGCACGTCTCCGTCAAAACAACACGGCGGGTGCAGCAGCTGATATCAATATCCTGCGCAACAGAGCGTTTAAAGACGCGCGTGCACGTACAGGTAATGCACTACTTGGTGCGGTTAATGCCGGACAGATGACTGTTGATTTTATTTTGGATGAGCGCGCTAGAGAACTTATTGCCGAGGAAAACCGTCGTATGACCTTGGTGCGCACGGGTAAATTGAAAGAGCGTATGGCCTTAAATACCGATCAAGGACCGGCTAACAAGATTACCAGCGGATTCCAAGATCATAACGCGCTCTTGCCTATTCCATTGACAGAAATTCAACTTAACAATAAGGAAGGCGAAAATTTAGTGCAAAATCCAGGATACCCTAAATAAAAATACCCGTCTAGAGGCAGTGTTTGGCAGCAAGTGCCAAACACTGTATCTTATTCATTTTCCATCGACCAACTGGGGAGGTAACGTAGGAAGGACATGATCTTCTCTTTGTAGATGTCCGTGTTCAGCCGATAATAGAAAGCACCTTTTTTTGAGTTTTCTTTATCTTTCTCTTTTAGTTTTATAATTAAATCAGAGGCCAATAGCTTGCGGCTAAAGTTTCGCTTATCCAATTCGATGTTGTACACGCATTCGTAGAGCGAGGCAATCTGTGGAATCGTAAATTTTTCGGGCAGCAATTCGAATAAAATAGGATATAGGGCGGCCTTTGTTCGGATAGCCCGCTTGGCGGCAGTGATCATCTGATCATGATCAAAGATCAAATCAGGATGCTTATCCAATGGGAACCATTTCGCTTCGTAATGATCGCTGATAATATGCTCGTATTTGTGCGTGTCGATCAGCGCAACATAAGCCATACTAACTACACGTTCATGGCTTTCGCGTTTGGGATCTCCGAAGATACCGCAGTGATCCATGTACACATTCTCTAACCCTGTGAGTTCCTTTAGCACACGCGAGGCAGCTCCTTCGGGGCTCTCCGTCGGTTGTACAAATCCTCCCATCAGACTCCATTTGTTGCGCTCAGGTTCAATGCCCCGCTTTATCAAAAGCAATTCCAGTGATTCGCCATTGAACCCAAAGATAATGCAGTCAACCGCTAATAAAATGCTGGGTTCACCTTTGTAAAAGTTCATATTAAATTCTCTTCATCATTTAGTTTGCGGATGAGCAATGATCCGGTATGTGTTCCAAAGCTATAAAATAGTAGGTGGAAAACATAAATTTTTTTTGTCAGGATTCATCCGTTAAAGTATAGAAACATATTTATCCTTTTTTTGAAGGGCATCGCGCCAGACCGTCGGCCAGGGGCATTCTGGTTGCTAAACGGATTTGCTGAAAAAGTAAACAAAAATTTCTTTTTATAAAAAAATAAATGTTAATTTGACACTAATAATCTAAGAATACTCGCTATCGGTGGTTTAGTAACGAGAGGCTATTGGATTCAAGTCGTATTATAAATCAGTATTATAAACCAAAAGGTATTTAAATAATGAATAAATCTTATGTGATCGGCGTGGACTATGGAAGTGATTCTGTTCGATCGGTTCTGGTGGACGCAATTAATGGCGATGAAATTTCTTCATCGGTATTCTATTACCCTAGATGGAAAAAGGGTGATTTCTGCGATGCTTCGTCCAGTCAATTTCGTCAACATCCGCTCGATTACATCGAGGGGCTGGAGTCGACGATTAAGGACTGTTTGTCTAAAGCGGGCGGTGCCACAATAGCGAAAGATCTAAAAGCCATTTCGGTTGATACGACTGGATCGACGCCGATAGCAGTAAACGAAAAGGGTATTCCTTTGGCTTTATTGGACGAGTTTGCTGATAATCCAAATGCAATGTTTGTACTTTGGAAAGACCATACATCGGTACTCGAGGCACAGCAAATCAATGAACATGCAAAAAAATATGATGTAGACTACCTGCAGTATGTAGGTGGCATTTATTCGTCCGAGTGGTTTTGGGCAAAATTGCTCCATATCCTTCGTGTAGACGAAAAGGTGCGTGCCTCCCTTTATACTTGGGTAGAACATTGTGATTACATTCCTTTCTTGCTAACAGGCGGCACACAGGCAGCGGATATCAAGCGGTCGGTTTGCGCTGCAGGACACAAATCCTTATGGTCGGCAGATTTCGAAGGTGGCTTGCCTCCCAATGCCTTCTTTAGCGATTTAGATCCTTTATTGGATGGCATTACCGAACGCCTATTTACAGAAACCTTTACCTCGGCAGAGGCCGCAGGCAATTTGTCGCCCGAGTGGGCCGAACGGTTGGGCTTATCCACGGACGTATTGATCGGCGTAGGTGCTTTCGATTGCCATATGGGGGCTGTGGGCGGACAAATAGAACCTTACTACTTAAGTAAGGTGATGGGAACCTCCACCTGTGATATGCTTGTTGCCCCAAAAGAGGAAGTGGCAGGTACCTTGGTAAAAGGCATCTGTGGACAGGTCGATGGTTCTATTATTCCCGGCATGATAGGTATGGAAGCCGGTCAATCGGCTTTCGGCGATGCTTATGCTTGGTTTAAGCAGATCTTGATGTGGCCGGTAGCGAATCTGTTGGCGGATGCACAAGGTATCGCGGAAGATGATGTCGCTAAGATTACAGCGATTATCGATAGTCAACTGATCCCGCAGCTCAGCAAAAAGGCAGAGGCTTTACCGGTAACGGTACAGTCGGAATTGGCTATAGATTGGTTCAATGGACGCCGCACACCAGATGCTGACCAAACCTTAAAGGGAGCGATCCAAGGCTTGCACTTAGGAACGGATGCTCCACGTGTTTTCCGTGCGATTGTAGAAGCGACGTGCTTCGGTGCCAAAAGTATTGCAGATCGCTTTGTCGAGCAAGGGATTCCGGTCAAAGGGCTGATTGGTTTAGGTGGGGTAGCAAAAAAGTCGCCCTATATCATGCAAACCATGGCCGATGTGATGAACATGCCTATCCGTATCCACAAGACCGAACAAACTTGTGCTATCGGTGCTGCCATGTTCGCAGCTACCGTCGCAGGAATATACCCCAAAGTAGAAGACGCGATGCATGCAATGGGACAAGGATTTGAAAAAACGTATGAACCTCGTCCGGAGATGGTGGAGATTTATGCCATGCGTTATCAGCGTTACAAAGAGGTGGGTGGTTTTGTAGAAGTCCATAAGGCTTAACCGGCTTCCGTTGTTATCGCACTAACTTTTAACTTTTAATTTATATCATGTATCAATCAATAAAAGACGAAGCTTACCAGTGCAACATGCAATTGCCTCAATTAGGCTTGGTGTTGTTCACCTTCGGAAATGTAAGCGTTGCAGATCGTTCCAAAGGCGTTTTTGCTATTAAACCTAGCGGCGTACCTTATGATGAGTTGACACCCGACAAAATGGTGATAGTCGATTTCGACGGTCAAATTGTGGAAGGTACACTGCGCCCTTCCTCGGATACAAAAACACATGCCGTGCTGTATAAGCATTGGGAAGGAATCGGCGGAATTACCCACACGCATTCCACCTACGCCACTGCCTGGGCGCAAAGCCAACGTGACATCCCTATTTTTGGGACCACCCACGCAGACCACCTGACCACTGATATCCCTTGTGCGCCACCTATGAGTGATGAGATGATTCTTGGAAACTACGAATATGAAACAGGATTTCAGATCATCAACCATTTCGAAGCGCAGAAATTGGATTACAAAGAGGTCGAGATGATTTTGGTGGGCAACCATGCTCCATTTGCTTGGGGAAAAACAGGAATCAAGTCGGTATACAATAGTGCCGTACTCGAAACAGTAGCCCAGATGGCTCTCCTCACCGAGCAGATCAATCCACAGGCTCCGCGTTTAAAAGATGCCTTGATCAAAAAACATTACGAGCGTAAACACGGCGGAGAGGCTTACTACGGACAGGAGTAATTCAGTACAATATAATTAAAGATCGAGCAGAACAGGTTTTGAAAACGAACCGTTAGCTCAACGACATAAAACGTATTTTAAAATGAACATTGATTTAAAAAGCTTAGAAGTTTGGTTTGTTACAGGAAGCCAAGATTTATATGGTGAAGAAACCCTCCGTGAGGTTGCTGTACACGCTGAAGAGATCGCACAGTATCTTTCTGCGCACAATGGGATTCCCGTGACGGTGGCCTACAAACCAATCGTGAAGAATACAGAGGAAATCTACAACACGATCGTGGCAGCCAACACGGCCAGCAACTGCGTTGGGGTAATCACTTGGATGCACACGTTCTCGCCTGCGAAGATGTGGATTAGAGGATTAAAGGCCTTGCAGAAACCATTGTTGCACCTGCATACGCAATACAACCGCGATATTCCTTGGGGCAGCATCGACATGGACTTTATGAACTTGAACCAAAGTGCGCATGGCGACCGCGAATTTGGACATATCGTGAGCCGCCTAAACATCGGCAGAAAGGTCGTTACCGGCCATTGGCAAGATGAAGAAGTGATCGAGCGCATCAATGTTTGGGCACGTGCAGCTGCCGCATGGCAAGATTGGCAAGGCGCTAAGTTTGTTCGTTTCGGCGACAATATGCGTTATGTTGCCGTTACAGACGGCGATAAGGTTTCTGCGGAAAGTCAATTTGGATTTGCTGTCAATACGTACCCAATTGGCGATCTTGTAGCAGTTATCAACGAGGTCACAGAAACGGAGATCGACGCGCTACTAGCCGAGTATGAGGCTTCCTATACCTTGGCGGCAAACGTGTTGCAGGGTGGCGAACAACGCCAAAGTTTGGTCGAAGCCGCTAAAATAGAAATTGGTTTGCGCAAGTTCTTGGAAGCTGGAAACTACAAAGGCTTCACTGATACCTTCGAAGATCTGCACGGTATGATTCAATTACCGGGCTTAGCTGTGCAACGTTTAATGGCTGACGGTTATGGTTTTGCCGGTGAAGGCGACTGGAAAACGCCTGCTTTGGTGCGCGCATGTAAAGTGATGGGTGCAGGACTTCCTGGCACAACAGCTTTTATGGAAGATTATACCTACAACTTTGACCCTAATAATGCCATGGTGCTGGGCTCTCATATGCTGGAGGTCGATGCTGCTCTTGCAGCCGACAAGCCGAGTGTAGAGGTTCACCCGCTAGGCATCGGTGGAAAGGCCGATCCTGCCCGTTTGGTGTTCAACGGTATAAGTGGAGCAGCGCTTAATGCGTCACTTGTGGACATGGGCACGCGCTTCCGTCTTATCGTCAACAAAGTAGAAGGTGTTCCGGTGGAAGAAGCGTTGCCTAAGTTGCCTGTCGCTCGAGTATTGTGGAAGCCTCTTCCCGATATGAAAACGGGTTGTAGTGCTTGGATCTTAGCAGGTGGTGCCCATCATACGGCGTATAGCTTGAGCCTGTCGCCAGAATACCTGGAAGATTTTGCGCGTATCGCTGGTTTGGAATATGTTGTGATCGATGAAAATACAACACTCACGAACCTAGAAAATCAGCTTCGCTGGAATGAGCTCTATTATTTGCTTAAAAAATAAAACCTAAAGGCTTTCCAATGTTCGCGCATGCTCGTCCATGGAAAGCCTTCATGATAAACCCGTACACAAAAACATGGAAAAATTTGCAACCGTAGACTACGTCATCTTCGTAATCTACTTCTTTATTGTAGCCGGATACGGTTACTGGATCTATCGCAAGAAAACGAGTGCGCAGAGCAGCAGTAAGGATTATTTTCTTGCCGAAGGATCGTTAACATGGTGGGCCATCGGTGCATCGCTCATCGCTTCCAACATCTCTGCCGAACAATTTATTGGCATGAGCGGTAATGGCTTTGAAGTGGGTATTGCCGTTGCTGCCTATGAACTGATTGCCGCGGTAGCCCTTATTATCGTCGCCGTATGGTTTATTCCGGTCTATCTGAAGAACAAGATTTTTACGATGCCGCAGTTCCTGAACAACCGGTATAATGAGACGACAAGTCTGATCATGGCCGTGTTCTGGTTGTTCCTTTATGTTTTTGTTAACCTTACCTCTATCCTTTATCTTGGCGCTATCGCGATATCCAGCATGGCTGGTGGTGGCGACAGCTTCCACATGATCATGGTTGCGCTCGCCGTCTTTGCCGTTATTATTACTTTGGGCGGTATGCGTGTTATCGGTTTCACGGATGTTATCCAAGTAGTAGTACTCATCATCGGGGGCGTGGCGACAACCTATGTAGCTCTTACGCTCGTGAGCGAGCATTTTGGCTTAGGAAAAGACGTGTTGGCTGGATTTAACAAGTTGATGGAAGATTCACCGAACCACTTCAAAATGATTGTTGAAAAACCAGGGCCCGGTGCTTCACAAGAGGATATTAACAAGTACCTCATGTTGCCCGGTATCGGAATGTACCTAGCGGGTATCTGGATCGTGAACTTGAACTACTGGGGCTGTAATCAGTATATCACCCAACGTGCACTTGGGGCTGATCTAAAAACAGCTCGTACGGGAATCCTTTTCGCGGGTTTGCTGAAACTGTTGATGCCAATCATCGTCATGTTGCCCGGTATTGCGGCTTACGTATTGTATAAAAACGGGGCACTACAGCAAGAGATGGCACCGGGTGGGGTTTTCCATGCCGATAATGCTTATTCAGCAATTTTAGGCTACTTGCCTAACGGAATGAAGGGCCTTGCTTTAGCAGCCTTGACGGCAGCTATCGTTGCTGGTCTAGCAGGCAAGGCAAATAGTATTGCAACGATTTTCACCTTGGATATCTACAAGAAATATATCAGTAAAGAAGCCAGTGAAGCGAAGATGGTTTGGGTTGGTAAGATCACCATCGTGATCTCGATCTTGGTTTCGGTATTGTTTACTTGGAACGATACGCTGGGTATTGGCGGTGCGGGTGGTTTCACCTTTATTCAGAAATATACCGGTTTTATTAGTCCAGGTGTTTTTGCCATGTTCCTCTTAGGAATGTTCTGGAAACGTACGACGGGGGCAGCTGCTATCACCGGTTTGATTACGGGTTTCGGCTTGTCGGTATTCTTCAACGAGTTTGCTACAAAGGTATTTGGACCAGAAACCTGGATTTATACCGCTTATCTCAATAAGCACGGCGTATATGAAATCCCATTCCAGATATGTATGGGCTTGGCCTTCGCCTTTACGTTGGGTTTGATGATTGCTGTCAGTTTATTCGGACCAAAGGAAAATCCGAAAGCTTTCGAACTGGATCGCAAGATGTTCAAGGTAGAACCTTCGGTTATGGCCTTGATCGTAGTTACCTTATTATTGGTAACAGCGATTTACGTGCGTTTTTGGTCTTAAATGCTAACCTCTACCAAGATAAACTTTTAATAGGATGAACAGAAAGATCTTTTTTACCTTACTTGCTTGTGCTTCGCTGACTTACGCCTGTCAGCAAGGCACAACCAAGCAGGCGGAGCAAGCCGAGACTAGGGATTCGGCTGCTAGCGGCTTTGCAGCTTCCATTGATGGAAAGGAAGTGAAGTTGTATACCTTAAAAAATGGTTCGCTAAGCGCTACCTTAACCAATTACGGTGCGCGTTTAGTCACCTTAAATGTCGCTGATAAGGAAGGAAATCCGGTCGATATTATTCTAGGATACGATACGGCAGATGAATTTAAGCAGCATGCGAGTAATTTCTATGGTGCGATTGTCGGTCGCTACGGAAATCGTATTGGAGATGCTAAGTTTACTTTGAACGGCGAAACATATGCTTTAGAGAAAAATGATGGTAAGAATTCTTTGCATGGCGGAACAAATGGAGTCTACAATAAAGTATGGGATGTCGAGAGCAGTTCGGATAGCTCGGTTACGTTAGCCTACACTTCGCCAGATAAAGAAGCTGGCTATCCCGGTACGGTGACCATGAAAGTAACCTACCTTCTGAATAACGCCGGCGAGCTTGCGATTGATTACCAAGCCACTACGGACAAAGAAACGGTGCTTAACCTCACCAACCACGCTTATTTCAATCTGAACGGTGCCGGATCTTCGACAATCTTGGATCACGAGCTACAGATTGATGCCAACGCCATCACCGAGGTAGATAAAACGCTGATTCCTACAGGTAAGAGTTTACCGGTTGAAGGTACTGCTTTCGACTTTAGACAGGCGCACCGCATTGGCGAGCGTATTGAGGAAGATAATAAGCAGCTGAAGATCGGAAAAGGTTACGACCATAATTTTGAGTTGACTAAGAAAGAAGGCTATCAGAAGGTTGCAGCGCTGTATGCGCCAACAACCGGTATTGAGATGCAGATTTTTACCAGTGAACCCGGTTTACAGTTTTACAGTGGCAACTTTATGGCCGATACAGATCCCAAAGGTAAAGGTGGAAAGGTGTATCCATTCCGTTCGGCTCTCTGCTTGGAAACGCAACATTTTCCTGATGCACCCAATCAGCCAACGTTCCCATCTACGCTGTTGAAGCCAGGACAAACCTATACGTCCAAAACAGCTTATAGATTTGTAAACCGCTAAAAAGAAGCTGATGAAAAAAGTACTTTTGTTGACTGCAGCACTAGCGTTAAGTGCGTCCGGCCTATGGGCACAGGCACCACTGCGCTTTGATGTGCAGCTCGATAAGCCTACTGGAAAAATATCCCCACATATGTGGGGCGTTTTCTTCGAAGATATCAATCTAGGTGCCGACGGTGGTATTTATGCCGAGCTGGTAAAAAATCGCTCTTTTGAATTTGACAATCCTTGGATGGGATGGAAGAAGCTGGAAAACACAGCAGAAGGTAGTTTGTTAATCGTCAATGATGCCAAAAGAAAGGGAAATGCTCGTTCGTTAAAGGTTACCAAAGAAAGCGCATCAAAAATGGGCTTGCAAAATGAAGGATTTCGAGGAATGGGCGTTCGTCAAGGTGCTGACTATGAGTTTTCGCTCTTATACAAACAGCACACTGCCGGACTAACCTTGCGCGTAGAACTTTTGGATGAAAATGATGCGCGTATTGGACAAGCAACGCTTGCCCTAAATAATAATAAGCCGGATTGGCAAACTGCCTCCGTAAAATTTACGGCTACATCAACCACAGCGAAAGCGAAGCTCAACGTATGGATCGACGGTGCGGGCAGTGCGGAACTGGATATGTTATCGCTCTTTCCTACCGAGACGTGGAAAAACAGACCTAAAGGTCTGCGAAAAGACATGGTGCAGATCTTGGCTGATATGAAGCCCGGTTTTATTCGCTTCCCCGGTGGATGTATTGTCGAAGGTCGGGATTTGGCAAACAGATTTCAATGGAAGAAAACGGTAGGGCCTATTGAGGAGCGCGAGTTAATCATCAACCGTTGGAATACGGAATTTAAGAATCGGCTGACACCGGACTACTTCCAAACATTTGGTTTGGGCTTCTACGAATACTTTCTGTTAGCAGAAGACATCGGCGCCAAAGCAGTGCCTATTCTAAACTGTGGTATGGCCTGCCAGTTTAATACAGGCGAGGTGGTTCCCTTGGAGGAATTGGATACCTATATTCAAGATGCACTGGATCTGATTGAATTTGCCAATGGCGGTACCACTACAACGTGGGGTAAGTTGCGGGCAGATATGGGGCACCCCGAGCCTTTCCAGCTCACTATGTTGGGCGTCGGCAATGAAAATTGGGGTCCACAATATATCGAACGTCTTGCGGCATTCAAGAAGGTGCTCAACGAAAAGCATCCCGAGATAGCGATTATTGCCAGCTCGGGAACAGATCCCGAAGGCGAGCGTTTTGACTTTTTGGATCAGCGGCTGCGGGGCATGCAGATAGACATTATCGATGAGCATTACTACCGTCCGCCTTCTTGGTTTCTGTCGGGCGCTGCGCGCTACGATGATTACGATAGAAATGGAGCGAAGATATTCGCCGGCGAGTATGCATCCCATACCACGCGGCCAAATGGACCGGGACGTAGCACTTGGGAAGCTGCCCTTTCGGAAGCGGCCTTCCTGACCGGCCTTGAACGCAATGCCGATGTAGTCACCATGGCGTCTTACGCCCCGCTTTTTGGGCATGTCGACGGTTGGCAGTGGTCGCCTGATCTAATTTGGGTGGATAACCTGAATGTCTACGGTACACCGAGCTATCAGGTGCAAAAGCTGTATTCGTTGAACAAGGGTACAGACATTATTCCAATTAAGCGCAATCAGCAAAACGTCGTTGGTCAAGATAGTCTTTATGCGTCTTCCGTCTACGATGAGGCCAATAAGGAGTTGCTGATCAAGTTTGTTAACTACAACAGCAAAGCTGTCGATGCAACATTTCAGATCGATACCAAGCGTAAAATTGCAACGGAAGGAAAAAAGCTTACCTTGGCAAATGCCGATCTAGATGTTGCAAATAGTCTGAAGGAACCGTTGAAAATCCAACCGCAGCAAGCGGAAATAAAGCTAAAGGGGAAATCCCTAACGCAAACCTTTGCACCCTATTCGTTTACAGTCATTAAAGTACCTGTGAAATAAACATGCTGAGCCTTTGGGGGGCTTGGTTGTGCAGAGACGTAGTTCCCGACGTCTCTGCTTATTTTTTAACTATTTTAGACTTTTTTTCCATGAAACACAAGCTACTGTTCCTGTTTTTTTGTTACGGCCTACTGCCTGTGTTGCTGTATGCGCAGCAAGACAAGTCAGATCTAGCAGCCTACCTCATGGTCTATTTCAAGGACGATACGCACAGTTTGCACTTTGCCAGCAGCCGCGATGGCTATAGTTTTACGGATATCAATGCGGGCAATCCAGTGCTTGCTGGCGACAGTATTGCAGAGCAAAAAGGAATTCGAGATCCGCATATCATGCGCGGTCCGGACGGTTATTTCTATATGGCCATGACCGATCTGCATATTTTCGCAGCAAAAAAAGGCTATCGTACGACCGAATGGGAGCGCGATGGTAAAGCCTACGGCTGGGGCAACAATCGCGGACTTGTATTTATGCGTTCCAAAGACCTGATCCACTGGACGCGATCCAATGTTCGATTGGATAAAAGTTTTCCCGGCTGGGAGGAAGTAGGTTGTATGTGGGCGCCAGAGCTTATCTTCGATGCAGAAAAAAACAAGATCATGGTTTATTTCACCATGCGCTTTGGGAATGGACTGAATAGGCTCTACTACGCATATGCCAATGATACATTTACTGGGTTGGAAACCGAACCGAAGCAGTTGTTCCAGTATCCCAAATTCAATAAGAATTTTATCGATGCAGATATTACCCAGGTAGGAAATACCTTTCATATGTTTTACGTTGCCCACGATGGCACGCCGGGAATAAAACAGGCTGTTTCGAACAACGTGCACGAGGGATATCAATATGATGATGCCTATTACGATCCTGAACCAACCGCTTGCGAAGCTCCCAATGTATGGAAGCGAATAGGGGAGGAAAAATGGGTGTTGATGTATGATATATACGGTATCAATCCGCACAATTTTGGCTTTAGTGAAACAACGGATTTCAAGACCTTCACCAACCTAGGGCGCTTTAACGAAGGAGTGATGAAAGCCGTTAACTTTAGCTCGCCCAAGCATGCTGCCGTTATACACCTAACACTGGCCGAGCTCGATCGGTTGGAGGCATATTACCGCAAAGCTAAGTAGCTTTTTAAAGCACTAGCCTCCCGTAAGAATATCTTCTGCCGCCTTTCGCTGGTAAGCTGTTGGCGTCATGCTAAAGGCAGCCTTAAAGCAGGTGGAGAAATAACGCGGATCGGCGAAGCCTGTGGAAAAGGCGACCTCACTGACCGTGATGGACTTGTCTTGATCCATCAGCTGGCAGGCGCGTTTTAGCCGTATATTTTTGATGAGCTCGCTAGGCGACAGGTCTAGAAGAACCTTCGTTTTACGGTATAAAGTAGATTTTGATAAACCCAGCTTGTCTCCAAGGATTAATACATCAAAACGTTCATCGGCCAGATTTTCCTCAATGTGGGCAATCATTTTCGTTAAAAATTGCTCATCCACGGGCGTATAGTCCAAGGAGGAAATATTGATCTGCGGGTTGTTTTTAAAATCCGATTGTCGCACCCTTTTGTTGATCACGAAACTATGGATTCGGGCCTCGAGAATTTTGATTTCAAAAGGTTTGCTGATATAACCGTCCGCACCAGCTTCGTAACAGGCAATCCGGTCGTCCATGCTCGCCTTGGCGGTCAATAAGATGACGGGAATATGATTGCTGTCCACATTGGCCTTTATTGCACGGCAAAATTCAAGTCCATCCATCACGGGCATCATGATGTCACTCACCACAATATCGATGTCCGTTGTCTGTAGGATCGCCAATGCTTCTTGACCCTGAGAAGCACTGTGTACGTTGTAGTTCCTGCTTAGTACGCTAGCTATCGTGGTGCGTAGATCCTCGTTGTCTTCCACCAGTAGCAGGTTAAGCGCTTCGGCTTGTAGGTCCGCCGGAAGGTGGAAGTGCTGCCCTTCCGCCACGGTAATTTCAGAAGGCACTTCACGCAGCTGTTGCGCATGTTGCAATTCGGCTTCGCTGTAGCTTTCCCGATTGACCGGGATCCGCACGGTGAAGCAACTGCCCCTATTGATGGCACTGTCCACGCTGATATGCCCGTGATGCGCCAGCACCAAATCCTTGGTCAAAGCGAGCCCGATGCCATTGCTTTCCTGCTGCTTCGTGTGCTTATTGGTGTAAAAGGGGATGAAGATCTTATCAATCTCGTCCTGCGCAATACCGATGCCATTGTCTTGTATGCTGATGCGTAAGAAATGAACTTCACCTTGCCATTCGGTATCATAGGAGACCGATATTTTTCCGCCCTCCGGTGTATATTTGAACGCATTGGAAAGCAGGTTAAAAACAATCTTGTCCAATTTGTCGATATCGAAATACATGCCCTCGTCGCTGGCCACGCCTTGAATTTGGAAATCAATATGCTTCCGTTTGGCGAGCGGGCTAAAGTAGCTGGAGCCCATCTCTTCAAAGAAAGGTGTCAATTTGTTCTCGCTGATGCGGAGTTCCATTTGTTTGTTCTCTATACGTCTGAAGTCCAATATCTGCTGCAACAGCCGCTTTAAGCGCTGCAAGTTGAAACGCATCTTTTCAAATTGCGAAAGATTTTTCTGCGTGGTGATCTGTACGTCGTCTATGAGGCAGGAGATGATGGTAAGTGGTGTCAGTAGATCATGTGTAATGTTCGTGAAATAGCTCAATTTTGTTTGTATAAGCTCATCAGCATTATTTTTCTCGATCTGTGCAATGCGCAGGTCACTGCGCAACCTCAGGCGATGCAGGGAGAAGCTGATCAGAAAATACAGTAGGGCCGCCAACAGCAAAAAATAGAGCAGGTAGGCTAGGCTGCTTTCATAGAAAGCAGGTTTTTTCGTGATTTCCAAGGTTGTCACATCTGCATTCCATTTGTTGTTGAGATCTGTTGCTTTAACCAAAAATCGGTAATTTCCCTTTCCCAGGTTATTGTAGGTCGCAAAGAGGCGCTCTCGAGGGGCATACACCCAATCCCGATCTACGCCTTCCAATTTATAGGCAAAGCGTATTTTATCGGGATGTGCAAATTCCATGGACGAGAAACTGATTTCTATATTTTGATCCTCCGGCTCTAGCACCAGCGTGCGCGCATGGAGATTGAACTTTTTGTTGTCAGCATGAATGATACTAGATAAATTGTTCACTTTAACGTCCGATACAACAATCTGTGCCTGCTGCCGAGGTGTGAAGGCGGTCTTCTTAAAACCTACAGCACCGTTGTATCCACCAAAGTAAACGCTTTTTCCTTTCGCATCAACCGTATACGCTCTTTTTGAAAACATGTTCACCGCAAGTCCATCATCGGTAGCGTACTCATAAATACTATTGTCGGTGGGCGACACCTTATAGATATTTCGGGTCGTCGATAGCCACACCACATCATCGAGGCAAACGATGTCCAAAAGTTGGTTTTTGGAGAACAAGCCTGTATTTGCCAATTCCGTGGTGCGTTGCTGTTGAATATGATAGCGCAACAAACGGCTATCTTTTGTGCCGACCCATAGATTGCCTGTTTTGTCCGCCGCGATGGTTTCAATTTGGTCGGTAAAGATCCCTTGTGTTTCTTTCCCCAAGTGGAGTGCGGGGGCTGCTATTGCCCCATGTCGAAATTGAAAAATGCCTCTTCCTTTCGTTGCTACCCAGATAGATCCCGCGTAATCTTCGCTGATCCCCACAATGTAGTCCTGCAGGCTGTGAATAAAGGAAAAAGACTGCTCCTCTGCTTTTTTTACAAACACACCATTTGCTGTCGCAACCCAAACGGTATGCCTACTATCCTGAAAGAAAAATAAAGGAACATCCGCTTGCGGAAACCATTGTTTGAGATCTATTTTTTTATGCAGACTGATGCTTTTCTCCATTTTGTCGAACACATTGATGGTGGGTTCATAAGAGGAGCCTATCCATAACTGCTTGTCCACTTCTAGGGCGGATGTCACCGCTCGGATAGAAATCAAATCTTTAAACTGCGCATTGCTATAAGTGGTCATTTCGCCGGTATTCGCGGCTATTTTTCCGAGACCTATCCGTTCTAAGTTGAACCATAGATCGCCAGATCGGTCTTTATACAGCATATTCAGGTTGGGCAGTATACTGTAGCGCGGCTTGACCTTGTTAAAGGTTAAGTTCTCGATCTGCGGTTTGTCAAAGCTAATGGTAGACACCCCTTTGCCGCCTATGGAAAGCCATAATAGGCCGGTGCGATCGAGGTAAAGATCGTTAAAAATATTGGACGTGTTATCAAAGAGCGCACTGTTATCCAGCGATTCCAATTGATTGTCTTTTGTGTATCTGAAGGTGGAAATGCCGGAGAATGACAAAACCCAAATGTATTTGCGCTGTGGATCTTGCAGAATGTTGTAACAAAGATCTTCATTGCCTTCGCCCCTTCGTTTGTTTTTTATGGTCACGCTGCGGTAGCAGTCTTTTCCATCCTGGGGATTAAAAAGATACATACCATCGCCCCAGCTCGCAATCCATCGTTGGCCATGGTCGTCCTGAAACATGCGAAAAGGATTGTTGCGGCCCCCTAAGGTTGGGTAGGGGATAAACCGGTCCGCTTTTTTGTCCAGTTTGTGCAGTCCGGCACACCATATGCCCATCCACAGGTTGCCCTCACGATCTTCGTAGAACATATTGGTAGTTCCCGCCGGGATGGAATGTTTTACCTTGGGATCGTGTGTATATTTTTTGATTAAACTAAAGTCGGATCGGAACACGAATACGGCATTGTTCGTCCCAATCCAGATGTTGGACTGCTTGTCTACAAACATGGCCGTAACGCGCCGGTCTTTCAATACGCGGTTGGCAAATGGCTGAATGCTGTAGCTCCGTTTGTTGAGCGTGTAAAGTCCGCTTCCTGTCGCCAGCAGTAGATGGTTTTCTGCTTCCTCAATATCTGTTATATTCTGATCATCGACTATTCTTCCCTCTTCTCCAGTGAGCTTAAAATTTAATAAATTATGTGCATCGAAGCGGCTAAGTCCCTGCGCGGTACCAAACCAGATAAAACCGTCCTGATCTTGAAAAGTGCTGTTGATGGTTAAAGAGGGGAGTTCCTTTTCAATCTTTAATGGTGTAATTCCGATCTCTTGCGCGTGGACAAATGGAAATAGCAGTACACAGAGGCAAAGGCTTAAGGAATAAAGGTGTAGCGCACGGTTCACTTCGGTAAAAATATTAGTCCTATAAATATACAAAAAAAGCTGGATACCAAGATCCAGCTTCACTTTTCACGTATTAATTTCTTAAGGCTTCAGCAAGCGTATCTCTAGTATTTTATGTGTTTGCCCGGCAGTTTTCGCCGCTATTTTCAACTGGATATTTTTAGCGGCCTTGAACCTGTCAGGAAGATCAAAGACGGCTGTTCTAACGTTGTCAGCTCCTCCGCTATTTGTAGCTTCTACTTGGCCGATGAGTTGGTCATTCACCAGCAGCTGGGTTATACGATCCTGCCCCTCGGCGAGGTATTTGAGGTAGAGCTGTGTGGGCTTGTCGTTTTCTTTTTTCAGTTGGTAGCTAAACCATCCTTTGGCTTCTCGCCAACGCACATCGTCGAAGACGCCTGCTGTAGTCTGCTCTTCCTTGATAAAATGATCCGATTCCGGCTGTTGCTCGCCGCATACCACCCGATCCATGGTTCTGGCGGCCAGTGCTAAAGTTTCTTGTTCCTCTCGTGCGAGCTTTTCTTGCATATTGTGCAGTTCCGTGGCGGTGGCTTGCGGCCAGTACATAATGTATCGGCTATCGTGAATCTTGTAGAAGGGCTCCAAGGTCATCTGCACTGCCTCCCGCCCTAGGTATAGACCCGAAAGCGTGAAGTGCAGAGGCTTATCAACTTGCGCGTTGACCAGTTGCGGTATGGCGCTAGACTCGCTACTTAAAACGGGCAGCTCGCTCAGCGGAATTTGACGCCCCTGTGCCACATGGCCCATACGGCTGTCGTCAGCAAGAAGGCCGGGCGTATCGCCGCTGTTGCTCCGTGCGGCCAACACAATGGGGCCATATAGGATACTGTAGTAGTTGCTATGATCGGGCAATTGTTCCGTATGGATACCCATCGGCAGGTCGATACGAACTTTGTCTCCCTTCGTCCAAGAACGGCGGATGCTGATCCATGTGCTATCGCTTTTATCCGCTGCATAAGGCTTGCCATTGATCGTGACCGCAGCTTCGCTCGTTAACCATTGCGGCTTACGAATGCGTAGGGTAAATGTCGTTTTTTTTGCCGGATCGATATGCAGTTCCGTCCATGCTTCCTCTGGAAATGTATTATATTGTTCGATTACAACAGCTTTGTCCCGCCAATGCACACGGGATGGGATAAAAAGGTTCACAAATAAGTCGTTCTTACTGTGCGCATAGATCATTTCTCCATATTTGCCATGGTTCTCCATGCCCGAGCCCACGCAGCACCACATGCTGCTGTGCGGTTGTGAATACACACGGTAGTGCCCCGGACGAATCTGGGTGAAGTAAACAAAGCCGCCATGTTCGGGATGCTGGGTAGAGAGAATATGGTTGTAAAGCGCACGTTCGTAGTAATCCAAATATTTTCCCTGTGGATTGCTTTGATAAAGCATCTTGGTCAACCGAAGCATGTTGTACGTGTTGCAGGTTTCTGGTCCTTCAACACTATGAACCATTTTTGAAAAATCATCTACTGGATTGAAGTGCTCGCTTACACTGTTGCCTCCAAAAGCAATGGATCGATGTTCCACGACATTGTCCCAAAAGTAACGTGCAGCATTATTCCAGCTGCTATCCTGTGCTACATCCGCTATGCGTTTAAAGCCCAATACCTTCGGAATCTGTGTATTGGCATGCATGCCGGTCAAATTATCTTGTTGCCGCAGCAGTGGATCCAATATGCTGTGATGACTAAATTGGCGTGCCAGTCGTAAATATTTCGGGTCTTGCGTAATGGCGGCAACGTCCGCAAATGTTTCATTCAAACCGCCATGCTCGCTGCGCAGCATATCTTGGATCTGTTGCTCGGAAAGCTGCTCAACAAGTCGTATTGCCCAGTCGGACATGCTGATAAGCATCTTTTTCGCTGTAGTATCGCCAGCCAACAAATAGGCGTCCCGAAGTCCGGCGTAGGTCTTGTGGATGTTGTAAAGCGGCACCCATTTGTCGTTTAGGCTAAAGCCTCCGGCTTTGATCTTGCCTGCCCGGATATCCTTCCAAATGCTTTTTCCGCCAGGCACACCACCAATGTACCCATCTGCATTAGCATCTTGACATTGCTGCAGTGTTTTGATCATGTAATCGAGGCGCTCCTTAATCATCGCGTCTCCTGTAGAAGCATACATCAAAGAAAGAGCGGAGAGATAATGTCCTCCGATATGGCCATCAAGTCCAGTGTTTTCCCAGTTGCTGTAGCTAGGTTTCTTGGTCGGCAAACCTGCTTCACGAAGGAATGGTGTCAATAGCCTATCGGCATCCATGGTCAGTAAATAGTTTTTATCCGTCGTCTCGGCCCGTTTAAAGGCACTGGGAAGTAGGCGTACATCGGCCAAATCAAAATATTCCAGATGCTTTGAAACTTGTGCCTGTACAAGCTGGCCACTAAAAACGACCATGCAAAATGCAAGAAAAATGTTATGTAATGACATAGGCGAAAAATAGTATGCTCTCTTTTGGTTCTAATTGAATTGTTAAACGATCTAGCTCGTTTTGTCGATCGCAATAAAGAGTCTATAACAACCCATAGCAGCCGACGGGATAAAGATATAGAATGTGGCTAAATTTTTTAAATGTTTTTTGTACGTTTATTAATGTAGCGACGTTTCTTAACCTAAAAAAGCAGATTTGAATCATTTTTACACAATAAATAAGCTGAAATTGAACATCGTGATTTTGGCGAAATCCTATTTTTGTAATACGCTGTCCGCATTGATGAATGCTTCTTTATCAATCAGCGTAATCGTATTCATCGTGGACGATCAGCCGCCATTTATAAAATAAACGTTTAACCGAATAAAGAAATGTACGTAAATCTAATTGTGTGTTGCTTACTCACCTGTAGTGTAGCCTTTGGACAATCCTTTAAGAAAAAAGATGTATTAGCGCAGCTCCATCGCGCCAACAAGCATTGGCAAGCCGAGCACAAACCCCAAGTGTGGTCATTTTGGGATCAAGCAGCTTACCATACCGGCAATATGGAGCTTTACAAGTTGACCAAAGAGAAGAACTACTTGGCCTATTCCACAGCTTGGGCCGAGCATAACGATTGGAAGGGCGCAAAATCCAACGATAAGAAAAACTGGAAATATAGCTACGGTGAAACCGACGATTACGTGTTGTTTGGCGACTGGCAGATCTGTTTCCAAACCTATTTGGATCTGTATAAGTTGGATCCTCAGCCTCATAAGATCGCCCGCGTGTTGGAGGTCATGCAGTACCAAGTAAATACGCCCAACAATGACTATTGGTGGTGGGCCGACGGCTTGTACATGGTGATGCCCGTGATGACCAAGCTATACAAGCATACCAAGGATCCGATCTATTTGGAGAAGTTGAACAGCTACCTGCAGTATGCAGATAGCATTATGTACGACAAGGAAGCAGCGTTGTATTACCGGGATGCTAAGTATGTGTATCCCAAGCACAAGAGTGCGCATGGCAAGAAAGATTTTTGGGCGCGAGGTGATGGATGGGTATTTGCTGGTTTGGCGAAGGTTTTGCAAGACTTGCCAAAGAATCACCCCGATCGCGCAAGCTACGTCAAACGCTACCAAGAGATGGCTAAGGCTATTGTTGCTAGTCAACAAGCGGAAGGATATTGGACACGCAGTATGCTCGATCCGCAACATGCACCGGGACCAGAAGCGAGTGGTACTGCATTTTTTACCTATGGTCTGCTATGGGGGATAAACCACGGCTTTTTTAAAGGAGAGGAGTATGAACAAGCTGCGCGGAAAGGTTGGAACTTCCTTAGCAACGCAGCGCTGCAGCCTGATGGACGGGTGGGGTATGTGCAGCCCATTGGCGAGAAGGCCATCCCCGGACAGGTGGTCGATGCGCAATCTACGGCAAGTTTTGGCTTAGGCGCTTTTCTCTTGGCGGGGGTTGAGATGTATCGCCACCTTAAGAAGTAGATATATGGAGGCTTTCTCAAATGGAATTTCTTTTAAGAAAGCCTATCTTAAAGCTAAAGTCGAATATAGACATGAGAATAACGTTGGTTTTTATAACACTGTTGTGCACGGTAGGGTTGATGCCCAAAACGGGGCAGGCACAGGCAAAAAATGACCGCGCCTACTGGATCCACGAAATGGACCGTATGGCGCGTCCGGTGATTCGTCTCCTGGCATACGATAGCCTGCGCATAGGCATGCCGCAGGTGACCTCCAAAAATGTGGATAATCGGGAGCACCGTATTCAGGTGCAGTATGTTGAAGTGCTCGGCCGTGTGTTGTGTGGCATATCTCCTTGGTTGGCCCTGGAAGATGGCCCAGCGGAAGAAAAGAAGCTCCGGCAGCAATATAGGACATGGACCATTCAAGGGCTAAAAAATGCATTGGACAGCAACGCCCGTGATTTTATGCGATTCGATCTGGGGGGGCAGCAGTTGGTGGATGCCTCTTTTATATCCGCGGCGATGGTGCGCTGCCCTTGGTTGTGGGAAAACTTGGACCAAAGCACCAAAGATCGCTTGGCGGATGCGATTCGTACTACGCGACGCTTTAAACCCGTCTTTTCCAATTGGCTGCTCTTTTCGGCCATGAATGAGGCGTTTTTAGCCAAATTTGGCTATGACTGGGATGTCATGCGCGTAGATTACGCGCTGCAGCAGCTGGAGCAATGGTATGTGGGCGATGGGATGTATATGGATGGACCGCATTATGCATACGATTACTACAACAGTTTTGTCATCCATCCTTTTTTGGGAGGCATTATGGATGTCGTAGAAACAAAGACAAAGGCCTATAACGACATGTTTGGCAAGATAAAGAAACGTAATCAGCGCTATGCTATTATTCAGGAGCGCCTGATCAATGCCGACGGCAGCTTTCCTCCCTCTGGACGTTCGATCATCTATCGCGGGGCCGCTTTCCACCATTTGGCGGACATGGCTTGGAAAAAACGCCTGCCTGATGAGTTGCCTGTGGGGCAGGTGCGGGCTGCTTTAACAGCGATGCTGCGCAAGACGATGCAAAGCCCGTCTACCTACAACGACGGGTGGTTAACTATTGGTCTCTATGGTGATCAACCTGGTTTGGGCGATTTTTATAATAATCAGGGGAGCCCTTACCTCTGTTCGGTCCTATTTCTCCCCTTGGGGCTTTCCGCAGACGACGCCTTTTGGACGGCGGAGGAATTGCCTTGGAGTGCCAAGCGGATATGGTCTGGAGACGATGCGAAAAAAGATTATAGTATAGGTTATTAAAGCATGAAAATGAACATACGAACGAAATCTGCCGCACTATACCTGACAATCGGCTTGATACTTTGCTCGATCTCTGCGACGCAGGCTCAGCGCAAGCAAATAAGCAGCATGAACGTTGGCGAAGGCTGGGCGAAAAATACGGTGAACACGGCGGTCTTCCGCAAAAATTCATTGGTGAGCAATGATTCCCTGCAGTACATTGCCTATTATGATACGGATGGATTTGTAATACTGGGCAAACGCAAGTTGAGCAGTACACAGTGGCAGCTAGCGAAAACGGACTACCAAGGCAATGCAAAGGATGCACACAACGTCATCAGCATCATGCTCGATGGCGCAGGCTTCCTACATGTGGCCTGGGATCATCACAATGGGCGTTTGCGCTATGCACGATCTACCGCAGCTGGTGCCCTCAGCTTGGGTGCAGAAGAGCCAATGATTGGCACGGAGGAAAAGGCTGTCACTTATCCGGAGTTTTTCCGCATGCCCAATGGCAACCTTTTGTTTTTCTACCGCGATGGAGGATCAGGATCCGGAAATTTGGTGATTAACAGCTATGATACCGGTGAACGTTCTTGGAAACGCTTGCATACCAACCTGATCGATGGCGAAGGAAAACGTAATGCGTATTGGCAAGCATATATTGACAATAAAGGCACCATTCATATTTCTTGGGTGTGGCGGGAAAGTCCAGATGTGGCGAGCAATCATGATATGGCCTATGCCTGTTCTAAGGATGGTGGTTTGACATGGCAACGGACAAGCGGCGAGCGCTATGCTCTTCCCATTACGGCTTTCACTGCAGAGTATGCGTTGCGTATCCCGGAGAAGAGCGAACTAATCAACCAAACCGGTATGTCGGCCGATGAGGCAGGAAATCCATTTATTGCCAGCTATTGGCGTGCGGCCGACAGTAAGATTCCACAATATAAGATCATGTATTATGTAGATGGCCAATGGAAGCTCAAATCCTTGGATTTCCGCACAGTATCGTTCTCACTTAGTGGCCACGGTACCAAGGAGATTCCGATCTCCCGTCCGCAGCTGCTGGTCAAGGGAAAGGGGAGTAAGGCATCCATATGCTTGCTGTTTCGTGATAAAGAGCGTGGTAGCCGAGCCTCGGTATATAAACTCAACCGGATTGACGCCAAGAAATACGAACTATTCGATATCGCCGAGCAAACACTAGGCGCTTGGGAGCCCACTTATGACACGGAGCTGTGGCGTAGCCGCAAGCAACTTTCACTGTTCGTTCAGCAAACTGACCAAAAGGATGGTGAAGGCCTCTTGGATGTTGCTCCTACAATGGTGCAGGTGTTACAATGGACGCCAAAGTTTTAATTTTATTTGCTGTAACTATGGTTTATTTCCGCTTTGTATTAAAAAATACCTGTACACTTCGCGTAGCTTTAGCAAGCGTGCTTATGCTGTTGTTGCTGTCTGTGCGTGCACAACAGGCAGCTGCTGTTTTCCAGATCGTGAATCCCGATTACCAGCGCAGTCCGGAAACGGGGCTCTCCCGCGAGCATTGGAAAGATGCTGCACGCTATCTTTTGGAAGGGGCTTTTCGTCATGTACCCCATATGGATAGCCCCATGCAGTTTCCTAAGCAAGCTGGTCGCAGTTATCCTCGCGATGGTAAACATACCGCTACCGAGAAGATGGAGGGACTTTGCAGGACGCTGTTTGTGGCAATCCCCTTGTTGAGAGAGGAACCGGGCATACAGATTGCCGGCATCGATTTGGGCGCCTATTACCGGCATCAGCTCAAACGTATGTTGGATCCTAGCTCGGATACCTATATTGAGCCGCTGCCAGCGAAGGGCGGGCCAAGCCAAAAGTTGGTGGAGTTTGGGGGGCTTGCAGTATCCTTGGCCGCTGCCCCGGAGGTATTATGGGATCCGTTAGATCAACAAACCAAAGATGCGCTGGCCAAAACGATGCTGAGCTATGGCAATGGCCCTACCATCGATATGAACTGGCGCTTCTTCAACATCATGATATTGAGCTTCTTTAACGAAAAGGGGTATACCATTGACCAAGAACGTCTAAAGTCCCTTTTGGAAAAATGTTTGGCGGACTACCGCGGTGCGGGATGGTATACGGATAGTCCATATTACGACTACTACAGCATGTGGGCTTTCCAGATGTATGGAACACTTTGCACGATGTTTTATGGCGATAAAATCTATCCAGAATATGCCGCGCGTTTTCGCACGCATCTGCGTGATATGGCTAACTACTACCCGTATATGTTTGCTGAAGACGGTAAAATGATTATGTGGGGACGGAGCATTTCCTACCGCATGGGCGCCGCTGTTACCTTTCCATTATTGGGCACCTTGCAAGATCAGTCGATCAACTACGGTTGGATGCGCCGTATTGCTTCAGGATCTCTACTACAGTTCTTGCAACATCCCGAATTTTTAGATGAAGGCGTACCTACCTTGGGTTTTTATGGTGCTTTTGATCCGGCAGTGCAGGAGTATAGCTGTCGTGGTAGTGTATACTGGTTGGGTAAATTTTTTCTAGGTCTGTTGTTGCCCGAAGATAATGTGTTTTGGTCTGCCAAAGAAAATAACGGTGCTTGGGATAAGGAAATAAAGCAAGAGAAGCCGCTGCTGACCTTTGCCAAAGGTTCGAATATCTTGACAACAGATTACAAACACATTGGGGCAGCAGAGCTGCGAGCATGGTGCAACAGTAAGCAGACCGGCTACTACCAGGGTACGGAAAACTACAATAAGCTGGCTTACAGCAGCGCATTTCCATGGCAAGCAGATGGTAAGCAAGGCGAGATTGCGATGAACTACACGTTTAAAACGGCGAAAGGTTGGGAGTCGTTGCGTATGTACAATTTTAATAAATACGAGCAGGAGGTATATTATCGAGATGCCGTCCTAGCGTCGGATGAGACGGTTAAAATGCAATTGGCCGACCTCTGCCTTACCAACGGAATTCTTCGAGTAGATCGTTTCGAGGGAGATAAAAACCAAGTCATTCGTTTAGGACACTATGCCTTGCCTCAGCTGCCGGGCAACACGATACAGCAGAAAACGGTAAGATACAAGGGACAAGAAGCGATCGTTATGGATAATGGTGTTTATCAATTGGCGTTTGTTTCCTTGCTCGGATGGCATACTCCGGAGCTGGTGCCCTGCGAAAACTTACATCCTGAAGCCGCGAAAAGCGGAGTACTCAATGTACAGAAAGAGGTCGCCAAAGGCACAAATTTAGCCTGTTTGATGCTGTGGAAGCGATCGGGTGAGAAATGGACTAACAAGGAATTGTTTCCCATCCGTGAAGTTAAAGCTGATGGGATCGATGCTGCATCCATGGAAATTATTTGGCGAAATGGACAACTTAAGACGATTGATTTTCGAAGGCGTTAAAAGCGCTTAATCTTAGGGAGCAGGATAAAAAAGGCGAAGCAATGGACATGCACATTGCATAAGATTGCTTCGCCTTTTTTGCTTTTTATAAATAATTCGTATCTGTTGGAGCTTACTCTAAACTAACGTTTTGCTTTGACGGGAAAATTCTTAAAGATACCGGTAACAACTTTAGGCAACTTATTGATGGCGCGTTCAGGCTGTTTGGTGTCAAAAGAACCTCTTGCCTGCCACACTACGGCATTGCTTTGTCTGTCTAATGCTTCGATGATAAGGTGCGCATAGCGGAACTTCTCGCTCCCGACAGGGTAGCTGTAGCCGCCTCCCCAGCCCATACCCCAGCCCCAGCCCATGCCCCAACCCCATGGTCCCATGCCGCCCCAACCTACGTTGGAATGGTAAACCAAACGACTTTTGTTATTGACGATGGGAATGTAGCGAAACAAGATGTCCGGGTTGTCTTTAGAATACGTCAGACCTAGAGACTCGAGTTCTTTGTTTGCGGTATTCAAGATATTAGCTCTGGCAATATCGTTATTGAAATAATTCTTCGATAGGGAATCTACCGGAGGAAGCCATCCGTAGGTTTTGTACTGCCCAAAATCTTGGGTCTGCATTTTTGTCGTGTTATACTGCGTTGATGCGCAGGAAGACAAAAGTACGAACAAGCTGAGTGCGAAAATATATCCTAACTTTTTCATAAAATATCGTTGTATATACGTTAGACGGAGCTGCTTGCCAATGGTTTAATGTTAAAATGTATATTTTGCAACCAAAGGCATCGCGCGCCCACTACCAAATGCTTTGGGACTAACACGTAAAATAGGAGGCGCCTGAAAACGCTTAAACTCGGCATTGTTGAGCAACTTATCAATACGCGATACTAAGGCTTCCTCAAAACCCGACTGGACGACTTCTGATGCTGATTTTTCGAGCTCAATTAGCTGGTACAGCACGCTGTCCAAAATATCGTAGGGAGGCAATGAATCGGAATCCTGTTGGCCGGGGCGCAGCTCGGCAGAAGGTGGTTTCACCAAGGTATTCGTCGGAATAATTTCACGCTCTCGGTTGATATAGTTGGCCAACGCATAGGCCTGCGTTTTATAGACATCGCCAATAACACTCAGTGATCCTGCCATATCCCCATAAAGCGTACCGTAGCCTACAGCGGCTTCACTTTTGTTGGACGTATTTAGCAAGATGTGGCCAAACTTGTTCGAGAAGGCCATCAGCAGCGTGCCGCGGATGCGTGCTTGGATGTTCTCTTCGGCGAGGTCGGCATCTTTGCCTGCAAAGGTCTCTGCCAAGGTGGCATCAAAGGCAGAAGCGACATCCTTGATCGGGATGATGCGGTGTGCGCAACCTGTGTTGTTGACCAGGTCAAGGGCATCTTTTAGGGAGTGATCGCTCGAGTAGATGGACGGCATCAAGATGGCCATTACATTTTCTGCGCCGAGCGCTTCGCAAGCCAAGGCTGCAACAATGGCCGAGTCTAATCCGCCCGATAGGCCCAATACCGCTTTCTTGAAGCCCGATTTGTGGAAGTAATCGCGTATACCTAACAATAAGGCTTCGTAAATCAAGGCTATTTCTCCATCTTTTTGATTTTCTTTTTTCTCGGCAAGCTGCCGCACGTCAACGAGGCGATAATCCTCGCTAAAGCCCTTCAGCTCAGCTAAAATTTCCCCATGTGCGTCCAGCGCTAAGGAGCGGCCATCAAAAATAATATCGGTATGTGCACCGATTTGATTAATGTATACCAGCGGGCAACCCGCCTTGATGACGTTCCGCTTCAACACCTGCAGTCGGTTTTCAAAGTGTACGTACGAGAAAGGAGAGGCCGCAATGTTGACGATCACCGTGGGGTTTTCCTTTCGTAGCTCGGCCATCAGGTCGCCAACATAATTGTTGGAGGTCTCATCGTCCCATAAATCTTCACAGATAGTCAGTGCCACCTTCTCGCCACGGATATCCAAGCAAGAGATGCTGCTGCTGGGTTCAAAATAACGGTATTCATCAAATACATCGTAGTCGGGCAATAGGCTTTTCTTGGTAATGGACTTGATTGCTCCGTCTTCAAGTAATACCGCCGCATTATACAGGGCTTTACCCTCTGGATCGGTATTGCGCACCGGCGCGCCAATTACGCAGCTAATGCCTTGGCAAGCGTCCGCAATTTCCTGTAGACTTGCAGCACATTGGTCCAAGAAGCGTTGATTGCGCAGTAGATCTTTGGCCGGATAACCGCTTATTGCAAGTTCTGCAAAGACAATCAGGTCGGCGCCGTCTGTCTTAGCGCGTTCGATGCTGTCGATGATTTTTTTGTTGTTTTCGGCAAAGTTGCCAATATGGTAATTTAATTGCGCTAATGCTATCTTCATCGTTTGTCAAAGTCAATGTTAAAATAATAAGCCAATGTTCAATGAGCAATAGGATAGCTTAGGGCTACCATCTTTCATTGTACGGGTAAAGCCATTATTGTACGATAAGCCGGTCATGGCTGATAGGCTGTTCGTCAGCCGCCATTCGGCGCCAGCACCGATCAGCAATCCAAGCCTAAAGATGTCGTCACCATCGATAGCCCGATAGCCTGTGGATGTTTCGATGCGCTCTTTTCCAGACACCTTAACGCCGGCGGTAAATCCGAATTGTCCGTAGAACCGCGCGGCACCGCCTGCATTGGTCTTTAACTTGATGGCTAAAGGCACTTCCGCATATTGTAGGCGGTAAGTTTTATCTTCCAGCAGGTCTGCACTTCCGTTGGCAACTGTCTGGCTGTACAGTGTGTTGACCAATAGCCCTGTGGAGAAGTAATAGTTGCGTGCAAACCCCAGATCGGCTACAAGACCATAGGCGTAGCCAACTTGTGCGTTACTCTCGCGACTATCCCCATCTTGATAGTTTAACCAACTCATGTTTGGACTAAATGTTAATCCCAAAGAGATGTTCTTATCGTAACTGTAATACTGTGCTTTCGTAGTATGAACGGAGAAAAGAAAAAAAAGGACGGAAAAAAATAAAAATTTTGAATATGCAGTCATTGCTAACGGATTTACATATGTAAAATTAATAATTACTTTTGTCGTAACACAAAAAATTAGCAAGGATGCCAAAAAAGATCATACCGTACGCGCTGTTTGCTATGCTGGTCTGCAGCGTAGGCTGCCGGCAGGAGAAGAAATTGCCTGCTGTGGGGCATATTCCCGTAGATATTAAAATAGAACGATTTGATCAGGACTTGAGCAAGGTGCGACCCGAGGAGTTACCTTCGGCCAATGCCCACTGGTCATCCAGCTATGCTGCTTTTTATGCGGATTATATTCCTTATATGTTAGAGGCCGGAGATCCGGGAGATCCACAAACTGTAGAGAAGAATCTGGCTTATATTGTGCAGCAAAAGGACTTCCTCGCGCTGAAAGCTGCTGTCGCAAAAGTATACCCCTATATGAAAAAGCAGGAAAAGGAGCTCACGCAAGCATTCAAGTACCTTAAATATTATTTTCCCGATTATAGGGTGCCGCGCTTTATTTCCTTTTTCTCGGGCTTTTCCGTGCAGGTACCCATTGGGGAAGGATACATTGGCATCGGCCTGGACATGTTTCTTGGCGCCGATTCGGAGTTTTATCCGGCGTTAGTGAAGACTATTCCGCGCTATCTCTCCAAGCGCTTTGCTCCCGCATACATAGCACCTCGTGTTGTGGAAAGTGTCCTGCGACAGGAGCTCATCCCACAAGGTGAAACCGATAGAAATACGCTACAACATATGCTTTACGAAGGGAAATTGCTTCTGGCATTGGACTCTATCTTGCCCCATACGGCAGATACGCTTAAGATTGGCTACAGCGATGCGCAGTTGCAATGGGCCAAAGCTTATCAACCAGAAGTGTGGGCTTGGTTTCTGCAGGAAGATCTGCTCTACAGTACGGATTATCTTCGTATACAGCGCTATTTCACGGAAGGACCATTCACCGCCGAGCTTGGCGAAAATAATGAGTCGGCACCGAAGCTCGGAACCTATTTGGGCTGGCAAATTGTGCGGCAATATATGGAGCGAAACCCTGAAATTACGCTGGCGCAGTTGCTAGCCAATACCGATGCGCAGGATATATTGACGAAATCGAAGTTTAAAGGGAAGTAGGGTATATAAAAAAGGCTGCCTTTGGCAGCCCTTCTACTTATAATAAATACATTTATTTGATTTCAACGACTTCAATAGTAAAGTCTAATGGTGAGTCCTTAGGAATTTTACCGTCAGCTGTCGCTCTATTGTCGTAACAATATGGTGAGGGAGCTACAAAACGGATTTGACTGCCTTTCTTTAAACCTTTCTCGGTTAGTCCAGTGTGGTACTCTTTGCCTCCAAAGGTGATTTTTCTAGGACGGAAAGCTATCGGCCAAGATAATATTAGTCCGCTTGGGTTATATTGAGAGCTCTCTACAATTTGAAACTCTACTGGCTGAGTGGGAGCGTCGAAGACAGTACCGTTTAGTAATTGCCCTTTATATCTAATAGTGGCTACTGGAGTAATCCAGCTACCACTGCTATTGACTTTGTATTCGTAAGTTTCATCGGTTGCTGGTTTTAATACTTCAAACCAAATACCTGTTGAATCATCAAACATAGGATTCGTAAAGTGTTCTTCAGCATAAGCTTTCAAGATTGGTTTCTGAGCTGTTAGTGTGGAATCAACTCTACGTCTCTCTTTAGCGATTTGCTCTAAGTAGTCTGTATTATCAATATCGGATTTGTCCATACAGGCAGTGAACGTAATAGCAGTCAAAATAATTGCAAATAATGGTTTAAATAGATTTTTCATAAATATCTCTAGTCTTTTTCATGGTGTAGAACGTGATGTTTCTTTCTCACGCTACAGCAAACATAAAAAAAATGATGAATAGTTTTAATGAAATGTAACGACTATTGGTTCTGACGAAGCTTAGAAGTTATTTGATGGAACTGTTTTGGTGAATTTACTATTGGGAAATTTATAGCGATTTTGTTATTTGTAATTATATCATATTTTTTATTTGGAATATAGTTTTTTATTTGTTTAAAAATCTGATTTTTAGTTTTTTGTTTTGAATTTACTGCAGTGTTTTTTTCTGTATAAAATGTTTTTAATCAATATTTTTTGAAACAAAATGTGTTTATATTTAACCATTGTTTTACCATATAAACATATGTATTATGAAGTTTAAAGTTTTATTTATCGCTGGATTACTATGTGCAATTATTGTCCAGTCCTGTAAAAAAGAAAATCTCGCAGTCGTCTCAAAGGAGCAAGAGGAGGTGTCGAATGTGAAAGCTGCTCTCATTAAACTTGGTTTTGATACAGCGACGGCGATTATTAAAGGAGAAGATATCTTTGTCGAGGAAGATATTCTATTAAAAAGGTCGGAGCTTTTTAAAACGCAGCCTAGACAGGCGGTTATTCGACCAAATAGTATTGGTGCGTTAGGGTATCTATTGCGTTCGTTTACTTACTTTATTGCGACCTCCTTAACTCACCATAAAGACGTCCTAAACGGTATTAGTGAAATAAGGAACGTCATGCCCAATCGCGTTGCTATGACACGAGTTTACACTGAAGCTGGAGCTGACTTAGTTTTTCGCGGATATAATGAATCTAGTACGATCTGCGGATTTGCTTCATGGCCAACAATTAACTGGAGTTTACCAATCAATGAGTTAATCGTCGGAGAATCAGTTAATATTAACTTGTTCCAGTGGCAAAACTTGAACTCGTCGCAAAGAAGGGCATTAATCGCTCACGAGATAGGCCACGCTATTGGCATAAGACATACCAATTGGAGACAATATGGAGAAGGTGAATTCTTTTCGATTACTAATGGTGATGGTAGCCCAATCACTTACGGCGCATATACCGTTCCCAATACAAATAATACGTCCTTAAATCCCGATCCGTCTTCAATTTTTAATGGCAATAGTTGTGGCCGAAGTTGGGGAAGCGGCTTAACTGTCGGTGATAGACTTGCAATTCGGTATGTGTCGACGAATATATTTAATCCGTAAACTATAAATACCAATTTTTATGTGTAAATTTTCGTTTACCGGTTTTTTGTAAAACTAGATAATATATCTTTTATAGGTTAATCTGTAGCCCAAGACTGGATCCGATGGATGCCGCTCGGCTTCCATTAAATCTCGTTACCTGTCTTACTCCGTTTCGTAAAAAAGTTTGGTCTCTTCCTGCATTTATTTGTTGTGCAAAATATCCTCCCGCTATATAGAAAGAAATTCGGGAGGATATTTTTGTGGATAGTCCTGCAGAGCCGCCATAATGAGCTCCGTTGCTTTCTTGCATAAAACTGACGGGATGTTCGAACGTAGGGATTAAGTTCCAGTTTCCTATTCCCGTATAATCAACAAGGGCGTAGGATAAAGTTGCTAATACCTGTAGTTTGCTTCCTAGATGCGTATGGAAGGATGTGCCAACTTGTATACCCTGTTGGCGTGTACTGTACCAGGTGTCAAGATTTGGCACCGATGACGAGGTCATGGAAAAAGTTTGGGAGGTATTTATGTAAGACAGGTTTGCATCGACTGTTACAAAAGAAGTTTTATAGAGGTTGTAGGCGAGTCCTGTTTGTAGGTGCTGCATACCTCCTTTGGAGCTGTTAAAATTTAGTTCATAAGTTGGAGTTGTTCGGTTATCATGTTGATAGTCCATGTCACTGCCTGTTCCGCTAAGGGTTTGCCTGTTTTCAATCGTCAAAATAACGCTCGTCTTTGGAAGAATTTTATATTTTCCGTTTACGCTAAGACCTAAACCGACAATATTCTGGTACTTTAATTCAGATAATACATTTGGGTTTGTTCCGTCTGCATTGCCTGCTATGGACCAACTAAAATCCTGTATGGAAATGCCGGATGCAACGTTGATCTGCAGATTTTCTTGCGAGTGGGCACGAAAAGCACAAGCTAGAATCAGTGCAAGTATCAATACGTGTTGCTTGGTCATAACTACGAAATAGGGTTACATATGCAAACAAATACACGTGGACGTTACATGTTGATTGCTTACAAATGGATTTATTAATTGTATTGATAAATATACAATATAGTTTCGTTTCGGCCTTGGTTTTTGTTTTGATGGGGGAAATTTATTTTCAATATCTTGTGCAAGACCTCAAATAAACTACCTCCTCACAAAACTATTGCAAAGCTTTCGACAGTTTCTCAGGACTCAAATATTCAAAATAACGTTGCTTTACCGTGAAGTCAGGGCTTAGGATTAATGTGGTAGGGAAGATAAAATTGCCTTGCCGTGCTGCCAAGAATTTGGCAATATCGTGGTAGCTTCCTCTTCGTTTTTTTGAACTTTTGTTGGTCAGGATCTGTCCGTCGAAGGACAGGCTGTCTACACTTTCCGCATCAAAGCGAACAGCGTGATAGTCGTTGTTGAGGGTATGTATGATTTTCGGATCCGTGAACACCGCGCTGTCCATCTTTCGGCAATATACGCACCAGTCGGTATGGAAAAATAGGAACACGGGTTTTGGATCTACCCGTAACGCTTCCGATAGCTGTTCAAAGGAAATCCACTTGACCGCCTCCCGATCTTGGGCATAGGTTTGCATGCTGAGGTAGATGGTAAGGAAGGTAATCAAGTATCGTTTCATGCTGTACTGTTTTTTAGGAGGCGATGAGGGATGATCGCTACGATCCCTCATCGCTGCCTATTGTTAATGGAAATGCCCTATCTTCACGCCGAACGTGTAGGTGCGGGGTTTAGTAGGTCCATATACATAGTCGGAATCCCGCAATGGGCCGGTATCAAAATCTTTTTGGAAGGCGTTGAACATATTTTGCACGCCAGCGAACACTTCTACGTTGAAGTTTTTCTTAACGGCAAAGGTGTAGCCTAGGCGGAGGTTGAGCTCCATAAAGTCTGGCGCATCCTTAACGATCATGCGGCCATCTGTTTGGTAGTGGGGCACAAGCATGCCACCCGTGTATACGCCCGTCACGTCGACAGCAAATTGCTTGGTCGCTTTGATGTTTGTATTCAAATATCCATACACGTTGGGCGTGCGCATATAGCGTGTTGTGCTGATATTGTCGGCATCGGTCTCGCCTTCAAAGATGAGTTGCTCTTCGCTGTATTTGGCACGTTGTATGGTTCCTCCGGCCTGGATGCTCAGTGCGCTGGATGGAGCGACACTTAGCTCGATATTACTTCCATATACGCGGGATCGGCTACCATTGCGCATTTCCTGTAAGATAATGTCCGCCTCTTCGGAGGTCATTACGGTGGTGAACGGATTTTGCAAATCGGTGAAAAATCCTTCGACTAATAGGCTCGCCTGCGTATTGCCAAAATTTCGCGTGTAGTTCAGCGAGCCGGTATAGGCGTTAGAATATTCTGTTTTTAAATTTTCGCCCATCAACACAAATACCTGCTGTCCGCCGATAGAGGTGACGTGCATATCCTCGTTGAAGGCCTGCGGCGCGCGGAAGCCACGCGCATAGCCACCGCGAAATTGTAAGGCTTCGGTGATGTCGTATAAGATGGTTAGCCGTGGGCTCAAGGTACCGAAGCTTTGGTCAGAGCGACGCGTGTTGGCTAGTAGTTTGTAGGTACCATCTACATAGGTGTAGTCGTAGCGCGCACCCATCAGTGCCTTAAGTTGGTCGAGAAGTTTCCACTCATACTGTGCATAAGTGCCTATGGCATGCGTCCGTTGATCGATGCTGCGCTGGTAGGCCGGAATTTGGTCTTCGGTGCGGTTTCCATTGTATTCTACACCTGCGGTGAACACGTCGCGCTCAAAGTTGTAGTTGTACTGTGCGCCGGCCACCATAGCAAAGTC
>JAAIGF010187261.1_pt1 | contig 57763 bp, 52 predicted proteins | sample 6487441 | NCBI WGS metagenome assembly JAAIGF01 (sample SAMN13974129, study PRJNA590717) | phyllosphere metagenome | biome: pepper field; feature: multiple bacterial spot infested pepper fields; material: pepper leaves; isolation source: leaves from pepper fields | host: Capsicum annuum ...
CTGCACATGTTCCGCGGCCTGCTGTATGGCAGTTACCAGAAGCCGCGCGAACTGGTGTGGATCCTCGGCATGCTGATCTACCTGGTGCTGATGGCCGAAGCGTTCATGGGCTACGTGCTGCCGTGGGGCCAGATGTCGTTCTGGGGTGCGAAGGTGATCATCTCGCTGTTCGGTGCCATCCCGGTCATCGGCAACGGCCTCACCGAATGGATCATGGGGGACTACCTGCCCAGCGATGCCACGCTCAACCGTTTCTTCGCACTGCACGTGATCGCGCTGCCGCTGGTACTGTTGCTGCTGGTGGTGCTGCACCTGGGCGCGCTGCATGAGGTGGGTTCGAACAACCCCGATGGCGTGGAGATCAAGAAGGGTCCCCGCGGCAACCGCTGGTCGCCGAATGCGCCGGCCGACGGCATTCCGTTCCACCCGTACTACACCGTGAAGGACGCGGTGGGCGCAGGTTTCCTGTTGATCACTGCCGCCTTCATCATCTTCTTCGCACCGGCCTTCGGTGGCCTGTTCCTGGAGCATGACAACTTCACCGAAGCCAACCGGCTGGTGACGCCGGAACATATCAAACCGGTCTGGTACTACACGCCTTACTACGCCATGCTGCGGGTGGTGCCGAACAAGCTGGGTGGCGTGATCGTGATGTTCTCTGCCATCGCCATCCTGTTCCTGGTGCCCTGGCTGGATCGTGCGAAGGTCAAGTCGGTGCGCTACCGCGGCTGGATATCCAGGGTGATGCTGGGCGTGCTGGTGGTCTGCTTCGTGTGGCTGGGCGTGATCGGTTCCGGGCCGGGTACGGCCGTCTGGGAGACCTGGGTGGGGCGCGTGCTGACCTTCCTGTACTTCGCCTTCTTCATCACCATGCCGGTATGGACCCGTCTGGACACGACCAAACCGGTGCCGGAAAGGGTGGTCACCCATGACTGAGCGCTGGATGGTCCGGTTGGCCCTTGTGGCCACGATGATGCTGGCAAGCGGCCTTGCGCTGGCGGCCGAAGGCAGCGCCAAGCTGATGCAGGCGGGCAATGACCTCAGCGACCGCGCGTCGTTGCAGCGCGGTGCCCAGCTGTACATGAACTATTGTTCGAGCTGCCATGCGCTGAAGTACCTGCGCTATTCGCGGATGGCCGCAGACCTCGGGCTGACCGAGGAAGAGGTGATGAACAATCTCAACTTCACCGGTGCCGCCATCGGCGATCCGGTGCCGGTGGCGATGCCGGCGGACCAGGCCGAAAAGTGGTTCGGCAAGATGCCACCGGACCTGAGCCTGATATCGCGGGTGCGCGGGCCGGACTGGGTGTACACCTACCTGAAGTCTTTCTACCTGGACAGCAACCGACCACTGGGCTGGAACAACACGGTGTTCCCCAACGCCTCCATGCCCAATCCGCTGTGGCAGATGCAGGGCCTGCAGCATGCAGTGCTCGGCAAGCCGGAATCGGAAGGGCTGGATCCCCCGGTGCTGGCATTGGAAGTGCGTACGCCAGGCAGCGTGGATGCAGGTCAATATGATCAAGCCGTTCGTGACATCACCAACTTCCTGGCCTACGCCGGCGAGCCTGCAGCGCTCAAGCGACAGCAGCTGGGCGTTTGGGTGGTGCTGTTTCTGGCGCTGCTTACGTTCCTGCTGTACCTGCTGAAGAAAGACTACTGGAAGGACGTGCATTGACGTATTCCGCCACCCCCTCTGCATGCTGGTCGGCGTGATTTCCTGTACCCATGGCCTATTGGCTTTTGTGATCGCCGGTTGCACACTCGGGGACGAGTCGACTGTCGGAAATGGTCCGGCAGCGCCGATGCGGCAGGCGGACTCCTGTCGTTGGAGAGCCTTTGATGGCGGCGAGCGTACGCATGCGTAATACCCTGACGCTGTTTTCCTCGAACGACGATGTACTCTGCCACCGCGTGCGCCTGGTCCTGGCGGCCAAGGGTGTCACGTACGATTTCGTTCCGGTGGATCCGCAGAATCCACCCGAAGACCTGATCGATCTCAATCCCTACCATTCGGTTCCAACACTGGTCGAGCGCGAGCTGGTGCTGTATGCCGCATCGGTGGTCAGCGAATACCTGGACGAGCGCTATCCGCACCCGCCGTTGATGCCGGTGGACCCGCTTTCGCGCGCGCGCATCCGTCTTGCCATGCTGCGCATCGAGCATGACTGGGTGCCGCAGGTGCAGGCGATCCAGCTGGGCAACAAGAGCCAGGCCGAAAGCGGGCGCAAGCGGCTGAAGGAATTGCTCACCGCGTCGTTGCCCCTGTTCAAGGCCAGCAAGTTCTTCCTCAATGGCGAGATGAGCCTGGCCGACTGTGCCATCGCGCCTATCCTCTGGCGCCTGAAAGCGCTGGACGTGGCACTGCCGAAAGATGGCAAACCGATCGAGGATTACGGTAACCGCATCTTCCGGCATCCTGGTTTCGTGCGCAGCCTGACCGACCAGGAGCGCAAGCTGCGCGACCTGCCGGGCTGAGGGCTTTTCCAAACCGATGGCGAACACCACGCATGTCTCCCGTGCCAGACACGGGTGCCTGCGCGTACACTTCACCCATGACTGAAGAATTCTTCCGCATGACCAGCCATCGCCCGTACCTGCTGCGTGCGCTGGTGGAATGGATCAACGACAACCAGCTCACCCCGCACGTGCTGGTGGATGCCGGTGTGCCCGGCGTCCAGGTGCCACCTTCGTCCATCAAGGATGGACGGGTGGTGCTCAACATTGCCGAGCGTGCGGTATCCCGGCTGATGATCGACAACGATTCGCTGAGCTTTTCCGCGCGCTTTTCCGGCGTGAGCTACCCGGTGCAGGTGCCTGTCAGCGCGGTGCTGGCGGTGTATGCGCGTGAGACCGGGCAGGGCATGGCGTTGCCTGATGACGTGATCGGCGGTGAATCGCCGGAGAACGATGTTGCCCACGACGTGGAAGACGGCTCGACCCCGCCCGACGACACGCCGCCGGACGGCGCACCGCCACGTCCCAGCGGCCGGCCGCAGCTGCGCGTGGTGAAGTAAGAGCAACACGCCGGGCTGACGACGACCAACCCGAGGCGGATGACAACCAACCCGAGGTGGGTGATGACCAACCCGAGGTGGGTGACGACCGTTGGTCGTCACCGGCCTGCACAGCGGAACGCCACTGACAACGCAGCAGGCTACCCGCGATGGCGAAGTCAAACGTCCTGCGCGTCGTCCACGTCCGGCCGGATGGCACTGATCCGCGCGGCACCGGGGCCGGTGAATGACACCAGTTCGTCCCCGCGCAACACCATCCGGCCGATGTGCCTGTCCATGCCATCGTACGAGTACTCGAACTTGAAGGTGCGCTCGAAACAGAGCTTGCCGTCATCGCCGCGCGCCACCTTCAGGCCGATGGCGTGCACGCTCTGGTCGAGCCATTGCACATCCGCCGCGCGGCAGGCATTGCGGCCGAGCACACCGGCCCGTTCGGCCGCTGCGCGCGAGGAATTCCAGAAGGCGTAGGCAAGGGCGCCGGCAATCATCAACAGGATCAGGCTGGGCATGGCGGCGCGCGACAGGGAAAGGTAAGCACAAGATGGCGGTCGCTGACGCACAGATCAAGCTGTGAGCGCGACGGAAAGCGCAAGTCACATCTGCCGGGCGCCGCCGACCCGGCATCGGCTTCAGCGTAACGGAGGCTGCACGTGCGGCGGCGCCGCGTCGCGCCCAGTGGCCGCGGCCGGTGCATTTCCGGTGGGCGCCGGCATTGCAGCCGGCGTGGGCATGGCCGCGCCGGCCGTCAATTTCAGCAGCGCCGCCCAGTCCTGGCGGTTGAAACTGCATTCCTCTTCGCGTCCCGGCGTGCATATCGCGGCGATGCCGTCGCTTTCCGCGCTGCGTGCCGCGGGCAGTTCGATCCGACCGGAGCGATCCAGTTTCAGCATGCGCATGGCCACGGTATTCATCACGTTGCCACCGATCAGGTAGAGCGTGTGGTCGCCGCCCATGTTGGCCGATACCACCACTTCACAGTGGGATTTCCAGTGGCCTACCGAACCATTGCCGAGCGCCTGCACCAGGCCGGCATGGCTGAGCGTCTCGCGGCGGTCGCGCAGGAAACACAGCAGATCGCCCGGCGCGGGCTTCTCGGTTGCCGGGTCCGTCAGACGATAGGGCGAGCCACCGGTATACGCCTGGCGGATGTAATCAATATGGCGCGGGGATGCATTGAAGCCGGGAACGCCCGCGCGCACCATCACCCAGGAGATGAAGGCAGCTGACCAGGGATTGTCGATCAGGAACGCGCGGCAATCGCTGTCGGTGTAGCGCGAACCCAGTGGAGCAATGCAGCTGCTGGCGCCGGGCAGGCTGCCCATAGCGTTCAACGTGCCGCTTTCGCGCCAGTAGCCGGCCACCCGCTGCCAGGCGATCAGGCCGTTGTCGGCCAGGTTTTCATTCTCGGCTTCGGTGACGGCCAGGCTGGCCGCGCGGCCCTCGCGGTCGATGAAAGGGCGGTACCACAGGCGATGTTCGTTGCAGGCCGCGTTGCGGATGGACACCGCCAATGGGCTCAGGCCGAAGCGGGGAGGAACATCGCAGGCTTCGGCGGCGGCCGCATCCAGCGACAGCGCGCACAGCGGCAGCAGGCAGGCAAGTGGCAACCGGCGCATGCGGTGCTCCGTCTCGTGGGGTGGCCCCAGCCTCGCAGAATGCCGCGTGCCTGAACCGTGAAGGCACGCCCTGTCGCCAACACGCGGAGCGGGGCCCTGCCCCGCTGCGCGACAATCCTTCAGCCGGGCCGAGCCCGGCTCTACCTCCCGCTCCGGGCGGCCAGGTCATCCCCGCAAGGCGTGCACCGCCGGTTCCACCTGGGCCTGCCGGCCCAGCGCGTCGCCGGCCTGCTGCAACGCATCGGCCAGCACTGCCGCATCGTCGTCGCGCAGCGTTGCATGGCCAACCTTGCGCCCCTCGCGCGGCTGCTTGCCGTAGTCATGCCAGTGGCCACAGGCCTGCGCCAGCACCGGCGCCGGATCGGGCATCGCACCAATCCAGTTCAACATGCAGGCATGTCCCAGCATGCGCGTGTCGCCCAAGGGCAGGCCCAGCACCGCGCGCAGATGATTCTCGAACTGCGAGGTCTCGCTGCCTTCGATGGTCCAGTGGCCGGAATTGTGCACGCGTGGCGCCATCTCGTTGGCCAGCAGCTCGCCATCGCGACAGAACAGCTCCAGCGCGAACACGCCGACGTACTGCAGGTGGTCGGCGAGCCGGCGCGCATAACCCACCGCCGCCTCCTGTTCGGCAGCCGACAGCACCGCCGGGGCCACGCTCGCCGAGAGCACTCCATCCACGTGCCAGTTACCGGTCACCGGCCACGCGCGGAACTCGCCATCGCGCCCGCGCACGGCGATGACACTGACCTCGCGCTGGAACGCGACGAAGCCTTCCAGGATCAACCCGGTACGCTCCACCTGATCACCCAGCGCCTGCCATGCGGCATCGATATCGGCTTCGCTGCGCAGCCGGAACTGACCCTTGCCGTCATAGCCCAGGCGACGCGTCTTGAGGATGCACGGCAGGCCGAACTCGGCGGCCTTCGCGGCCAGCTCGTCGCGGCTGCGGATGTCGGCGAAGGCTGGCAGCGGGATGCCCAGCTGCTGGAACAGGGTTTTCTCGCTCAGCCGGTCCTGCGCCACCGCCAGCGCCGACGGCGGCGGATACACCGGCACACGCTCGGCCAGCCACTGCGCGCTGTCGGCCGGCACGTTCTCGAAATCAAAGGTCACCACATCGACCCGGGCGGCGAAGTCCGCCAGCGCCTGGCGGTCATCGAACGCGCCGACGGCCAGCGGCGCCAGTGGCGCGCCACACGCATCGGCGGCGGGATCGAACAGTTCAAAACGCAGACCCAGCGGTGCACCCGCCAGGACCATCATGCGCGCGAGCTGGCCGCCGCCCAGGATACCGACCGTCTTCGTACTCATTGACGCGGATCGTCGTGGGCCATCACGTCTTCGGTCTGGCGTGTGCGGAAGGCATCCAGCGCCTGGCCGATCGCCGGCTGATCGCTGGCCAGCATGGCCGCTGCGAACAGTGCGGCATTGGAAGCCCCCGCATTGCCGATGGCGAAGGTGGCCACCGGAATGCCGGCCGGCATCTGCACGATGGACAGCAGTGAATCCATGCCGTTGAGCGCCTTGGACTGCACCGGCACGCCCAGTACCGGCACCGCGGTCTTGGCGGCGATCATTCCCGGCAGGTGCGCGGCACCGCCGGCACCGGCGATGATCGCGCGCAGCCCGCGTGCGCCGGCCTGTTCTGCATATGAAAACAGGACATCGGGTGTGCGGTGCGCGGAGACCACCTTCACTTCGAACGGAACACCCAGGGCGTCGAGCTTCTGGGCGGCGTGCTGCATGGTGTCCCAGTCGGAACGGGAACCCATGACGATGCCGACAAGCGGCGCGGATTGGTTGAGGGTCATTGGCCGTCACCTGCCTTAAAGACGTATTCTAGCCATCTTCCACGCAAGACGAAGAATCATGGACCGCAAGCTGCTCGATCTGCTGGTATCACCCGACACCCGCCAGCCTCTTTCCCTGCTGGACGCCAAGGGGCTGGAAGCGCTCAACCGCGCCATCGAAGCCGGCACCGTGAACCGGGCTGATGGCAGCCCGCTGGCCCAGCCGCTGCGGCAGGCGCTGGTTACCCGCGACCGTCGGCAGGTGTTCCGGCTGGATGACGGCATCCCGGTGCTGCTGGCGGAGGAAGCCATCCCCACCGCTCAGATCGCCGATTTCCCGGCAGCATGACCGGCTCGTCGGTGCCGGCTCCGGACCCGGCGGTGGTGGCGGGGGATGTCGCCCGGGCGCTGGCCGAGGATCTCGGCAGCGGCGATGTCACCGCCGCCTTGTTGCCTGACACGGCGGACTGCGCCTACCTGCTGTGCAAGCAGGATGCGGTCATCGCCGGCCAGCCGTGGTTCGACGCCACCCACCGCGCGCTCGATCCGGACGTGCGCATCGAATGGAACGTGGCCGATGGCGCACGCGTGGCCGCCGGAACCGTGCTTGCGCTGCTGCAGGGCCGCAGCCGCGCACTGGTGAGTGCCGAGCGCACGTCGCTGAATTTCCTGCAGACGTTGTCGGGCACCGCCACCACAACGGCCGCGCATGTGGATGCCGTGGCCGGGACCGCGACACGCATCCTGGATACCCGCAAGACCCTGCCTGGCCTGCGCGCCGCGCAGAAATACGCGGTACGCTGCGGTGGCGGCGACAATCACCGGCTTGGCCTGTATGACACGTTGATGTTGAAGGAAAACCACATCCGTGCCGCGGGTTCGATCGCCGCCGCGGTGGCCGCCGCACGGGCCATGTGGCCCGGACTGCCGCTGGTGGTGGAGGTGGAGGACCTGGGTCAGCTGGAAGAGGCGTTGCAGGCCGGATGCGAGCGCATCCTGCTGGATGACTTCGACGCGCGGTCGCGCCGCGAAGCCGTGCGGATCACCGCCGGGCGCATTCCGCTGGAAGTATCCGGCAGTGTCGGTCTGCAGGGGTTGCGGTCGATCGCCGAAGACGGCGTGGACTGCATATCCATCGGCGGCCTGACCAAACACGTGCGGGCCATTGATCTGTCGTTGAAGCTGGGCCCGCCACCCGCCTGACCGAGGCCGGTCGTAGAGCCGGGCTCTGCCCGGCTGAAGCATCACCGCGCGGCGGGTGTAGAGCCGGGCTCTGCCCGGCTGAAGCATCCCCGCGCAGCGGGGCAGAGCCCCGCTCTACACGGTCTCGCCGTCAGCCCTGCAGCTGGCTCGCAGCGAACTCCCAGTTCACCATCTGCCACCACGCTTCCAGATAACGCGCGCGGTCATTCTGGTAATCCAGGTAATAGGCGTGTTCCCACAGGTTGCAGCCCAGCAGCGGCGTGCTGCTGCCGGTCAATGGCGTGCCTGCATTGCGCGTCACCAGGATGGCCAGGCTGCCATCGGGGTGCTGCACCAACCATGCCCAGCCGGAACCGAACAGCCCCAGCGCGGCATCATTGAACGCCTGCCGAAGCTGAGTGGTATCGCCGAAACGGCGTTTGACCAGATCGGCCAGCCGTCCCTGCGGCTCGCCACCGCCCCGCAGGCGCAGGCACTGCCACTGGAACTGCAGGTTCCAGGCCTGTGCAGCGGCCTCGAACGCACTGCCCTGGGCTTCGCGCAGCACCTGTTCCAGGCCCGCCTCTTCCAGTTCGGTCCCCGCCGTGCGTGCGTTTACCGCATCCAGGCAGGCGCGCTGGTGCTGGCCGTGCTGCAGCAGGACAGCCCGTTCGGACAGGTGTGGTTGCAGTGCAGCAGGCGGGTAGGGCAGGGCGGCAGGTTCGATGGGCATGCGATCAGGATGGCAGGTGGGCGCCGTGGCAGGTTCCATCGGCATACAATGACGGTTACCGTGGTGAAGTCTAGCCGACCGGCGCGGTCGGGTTCTTCCAGCAGGAGGCAGTGTGGTTGTGGCAGTGATGCAACAGATCCAGGCCGAGGTCGACCGTTACCCGCTCGTGCTGTACATGAAGGGCACGCCGCAGTACCCCATGTGTGGCTTTTCCAGCCGTGCCGTGCAGGCCTTGATGGCCGCTGGCGCTGTCTCGCTGCGCACCATCAACGTGCTGGAGGAGCCGGAAATACGCGCCAACCTTCCGCGGTTCTCGAACCTGCCCACGTTCCCGCAGCTGTTCATGCATGGTGAACTGATCGGTGGCTGCGACATCATCATGGAGCTGTTTGAATCCGGCGAGCTCAAGCGCATCGTCGAAGAAGCGTCTGTCGCATGAATGCCCGGCCGTCGCCTGTTCCTGAAGACCAGGCGCTGGATGGCCGGGTGATCCTCATCGTCGGCGCCGGCGGCGGCCTGGGCAGCGCTGCGGCGGTGGCCTGCGCCCGTGCCGGGGCCACCGTGGTGCTGCTTGGACGCAAGCCGCGCCGGCTGGACCGCGTCTACCAGGATGTGCAGGCGGTGGGACCAGAGCCGCTGCTTTATCCGATGGACCTGGAAGGGGCCAGCCCGGACGACTTTGCCGACCTGGCCGCGCGCCTGCGCAGCGAGCTGGGCAGGCTGGATGGGGTGCTGGTCTGCGCGGCCGATTTCCCCGGTCTGACGCCGTTCGAGGTTGCCGATCCGGCGGCATTCGCCCGTTCGCTGCATGTCACTCTCACCGCCCCGGCATGGCTGCTGCAGGCGTGCCTGCCGCTGCTGCGCGAGCAGCCGGACGCCGCCATCGTGTTGTGCCTGGACGATCCGGTGCGGGTGGGGGCTGCGTACTGGGGCGGTTACGGGGCAGCCCAGCATGGGTTACGTGGCCTGTTGGCCAGTCTGCACGGCGAGCTGCAGTGCACGCCCGTGCGGGTGGCGGGACTGCAGCCGGGGCCGATGCGTACCGCCCTCAGGGCAAGGGCCTGGTCACTGGACCAGGACGAGGCTGCGCAAGGTCCAGAGGTTGCGGCGGCGGTGGCCGTGCGGCTGTTGGCGTCAGAAGGCTTGACATGGCGCGGCCAGGTGCTGGCGGTGGAAACGCTCCAGGGTTGAATGGCCGGATAGCGGCGCTATCGCCCTGTTGATGTGAGAGGCGTGTCAAGAACCTATTGCGATGGGGTGCCTTTTGTCGCACCACCGTCACAATCAGGTCGTACCGTGTTAATCTATTGTTAACCGTTGCGGCGCCTGCCGTTCACGGTCGGGAACCCCAGATAAATTTCCGTCCAGCCGCCAGCAAGGCTGTACGGCTGCGTTTTTTTCCGCCATCGCCAACTCCCATCGAGGCTATCCTAGATGAACCACCCACTCCGGATGTCCAAGCTCACCCTTGGTCTCGTGGCCGCACTTGCCGCTGCCCCCGCCTTTGCCCAGAGCACCTCTGCCGGTCTCGGTGGGCAGGTCACGTCCAACGCAGGTACGCCTGTCGTCGGCGCCGAAGTCACCATCACCCACACCGAGTCGGGCACCGTATCGCGCGCGACCACCGATGCGTCGGGTCGTTACGTTGCGCGCGGCCTGCGCGTCGGCGGTCCGTACACCGTCACCATCACGAAGCCGGGTGAAGGCACCAGGACCGAAGATGGCGTTTATCTGAGCCTGAACCAGGTGGGCACCGTCAATGCGGCGTTGACCGGCGACATCAAGTCCCTGGATGGCGTGACCGTGATGGCGGCGGGCCCGAGCGTGTTCAGTTCGGAAACCAAGGGTATCGGTACCTCGGTCGATGGCCGCAAGCTGGAGCTGGCGCCGAAGGGCAGCCGTTCGCTGGACGACGTTGCTCGCCTCGATCCGCGCGTCACCGTGACCGACCAGGCCACCGGTGCGATCTCCGTGGCCGGCGTCAACAACCGTTTCAACAGCATCTCGGTTGACGGCCTGTCGCAGGGCGACCCGTTCGGCCTGAACGCCAACGGCATGCCGTACACCGGTTCGCCGATCTCGGTGGACACCATTGCCGCGTACGACATCAACGTCAGCGATTTCGACGTGTCGCAGGACGTGGTCGGTGCGGCCGTCAACGCTGTCACCAAGTCCGGCACCAACGAATTCCACGGTTCGGCATACTACGTCTACAAGAAGGCTGACAGCATGGTGGGCTCGCGTGATGGCGAGGACTACGATGCGTTCGGCAAGGACACCACCAAGGGCTTCACCCTCGGCGGTCCGATCCTGAAGGATCGTCTGTTCTTCTTTGGCTCGTACGAAGAGCAGGAAATCACCGATTTCGGCGGCGCGGCCTCTTCGGATGGCCTCAGCACCGGCGCGGTGACCCAGGACGAGATCAACCAGGTCATCGATATCGCCAAGAGCCGTTACGGCATCGACGCGGGTACCTATGGTGCTTCCGGTGGCGTCAACCTGACCAACAAGCGCTACCTGGGCAAGATCGACTGGAACATCAGCGACTCCCAGCGTGCCAGCCTGACCTATCAGCAGACCGAAGAAACGCTGCCGCAGCCGTATGACAGCAATTCCAATTCGATCATCCTGACCAGCCGCTGGTTCACCAAGGCCAGCGAGACCAAGAACACCTCGCTGCAGCTGTTCAGCGACTGGTCCGACAACTTCACCACCGAAGCCAAGGTCAGCTACCAGAAGTTCTCGCAGGTCTCCGGCGCTTCCCAGGACCTGCCGGCCATCAACGTGGGCGTGGCCAGCACCGTTCCGGGCTCGACCAACGGCGTGCGTTTCGGTGAGGACCGCAACCGCCACGAGAACGCGATCGACACCAAGAAGCTGACCGCGTCGTTCTTCGGTACCTACTATGCTGGCGACCACACCATCAAGGGTGGTGTCGATTACCAGAACACCGAGGCCTACAACATGTACGGCCGCGATCTGCATGGTGTGTACTCGTTCGACAGCATCCAGGACTTCGCCGACGGCAACTACTACCGTTACGACGTGCGTCGCCCGGTCGGCGGCTTCACCGAAGACGATACCGCTGCGCAGATCGAGTTCAGCCAGATCAGCCCGTTCATCCAGGATACCTGGCAGGTCAACAACAACCTGTCGGTCACCTACGGCCTGCGCATGAACGTGCCGAAGGCGAAGAAGGCGCCGCCGGTCAAGCCGGGCTTCGAGGAAACCTTCGGCTTCCGCAACGACTACAAGCTCGGCAGCCGCAACAAGGTCATCATGCCGCGCTTCGCCTTCAACTACGCGTTCGACACCGAGCGTTACTCGCAGCTGCGCGGTGGCGCGGGCCTGTTCCAGTCGGTACCGCCGTTCGTGTGGCTGGCCAACCCGTACCAGAACAACGGCGTAGCCGCCGGTACCTTCTGCGCTACGCGTCCTGACGTCAGCATCCGTGGCTGCCAGCAGAATATCGGCAACGAGTACGCCTTCAGCCCGGATCCGTACAACCAGCCGTTCCCGGCCGGTGCCACTGCGCCGACGAACGCGCAGATGGATACCATCGATCCGGACTTCAAGCTGCCGTCCGTCTACAAGTTCACCCTGGGCTACGATCACGAGCTGCCGTGGATGGGCATGGTCGGCACGGTCGAGCTGCTGCACCTGAAGAACAAGGATGCGGTGTTCTACAACGCACTGAACATCGGTACGCCGCAGGGTCAGCTGTTCGACGGTCGCGACAGCTACTGGGTGACTCCGGGCGGCACCAAGAACGCCGGCGCCGTGCTGGGCTATGACACCCGTTCCACCTACCTGACCAACAGCGACAAGGGCTCGTCCACCGCAGTGACCTTCTCGCTGGACAAGCCGATGGCCAACGGCTGGTACGGCAATCTGGCGTACACCTACACCAAGGCCACGGAAGTGGGTTCGGATACCAGCTCGCAGGCATGGTCCAGCTACCAGTATGTGTCCCGTTTCAATCCGAACGAGGAAATCGCTGGCCGTTCGACCCGTGAGATCCGCAACTCGATCAAGCTGTCGCTGGGTTGGGAGCATGCGTTCTTCGGCGACTACAAGACCAGCGTCACCGGTTTCTACAACGGGCATGATGGTCTGCCGTACACCTGGATCGTCGATGGCGATCTCAACGGCGACGGCATCTTCCAGGATCCGGCGTACATCCCGCTGATGAACGACCCGAACGTGGTCTTCGTCAACGGCCGCAACGGTGCTGCCTCGGCTGACCAGATCGCGGCCTTCCAGGCCCGTATCGATGCCGATCCGTACCTGGCGGCACGTCGTGGCGAAGTGGCTGACCGCAACGGTGCGCGCAATCCGTGGGTCAACCAGCTGGATATCGCCATCCAGCAGGAACTGCCGGGCTTCTTCAAGGAGCACAAGTCGGTCCTGCGTCTGGATATCTACAACTTCCTGAACATGCTGGACAAGAAGTGGGGCACCACCCGCAACGTCGGTGGCTTCGACACACGTTACCTGACCGCTGCCACCGTCACCGGCGATGGCAAGTACCAGTACGACCTGTCCAAGTCCTCGCCGCAGGAGCTGGAAACCTACGACTTCAGCTCGGGCTACCCGTCCCGCGTGGTGTCGCGCTGGTCGGCCATGCTGACCCTGCGTTACGAGTTCTGATCCACGCGGAACTCAAGCGCTGAAAAGGACGGCCGGGGAAACCCGGCCGTCCTTTTTGTTTTTCCTCCGCCGGGCTTGTGGAGTCCGCCCGTCACGCGTAGCATCGCTTCCCGTACGCGGCCAGAGCCGCTGCCGCGACCCTCCGGGACGCCGGCGACTCCTATCCAACGGTCGGGTTTCCCGGCCGTTTTGCTTTTTAAGGGGGCGGCGCTACAGTCGGAAACCTTGAGGAAAGCGAAGTGGATATGACGATCATTGAAAAGCCGGCGCGGACGCTGCCGGTGCAGGATGCGCGGATCTACCCGCGTGGTGGGCTGGATGTGCTGTCGCGGGCGGAAGTGGCGCGCCTGCGCGATGCTTCCGGTGGTGGCATGCATGAGCTGCTGCGGCGCTGCGCGCTGGCGGTGCTGACCAGCGGCAGCGCATCGGACGATCCGCGCGCAGCACGCGATCTGTACCCCGATTTCGACATCCAGGTGGCACAGCAGGACCGTGGCGTGCGCATCGACCTGGCCAACGCGCCGGCGATGGCCTTCGTGGATGGCGAGATCATCCGCGGCGTCGCCGAACTGCTGTTCGCCGTGGTGCGTGATCTGGCCTACATGGCCATCGAAATGGGCCCGGCCTACGCGGCGGAGCTGGAAACCTCCGAAGGCATCACCAACGCCGTGTTCGGGCTGCTGCGTAACGCACGCATCCTCAACCCGGGCGATCCCAATCTGGTGGTGTGCTGGGGCGGCCACTCCATCGGCCGCGATGAATACCTGTACACCAAACAGGTGGGCTACGAGCTGGGCCTGCGTGGCCTGGACATCTGCACCGGCTGTGGCCCCGGCGCGATGAAGGGCCCGATGAAGGGCGCCACCATCGCCCATGCCAAGCAGCGCAGGACCGTAACGCGCTATATCGGCCTGACCGAGCCGGGCATCATCGCCGCCGAGTCGCCGAATCCGATCGTCAACCACCTGGTCATCACCCCGGACATCGAAAAGCGCCTGGAAGCATTCGTGCGCATCGGCCACGGCATCATCGTGTTCGCCGGTGGCGTGGGCACCGCAGAGGAGATCCTGTACCTGCTCGGCATCCTGCTGCGCGAGGAGAACAAGGACCTGCCGTTCCCGCTGATCCTGACCGGTCCCACCGTGGCGGCGCCTTATTTCGAGCAGATCGACCGCTTCATCCGCCTCACGCTGGGCGATGCCGCCGCTGAGCGCTACCAGGTCATCATCGGCGATCCGACCACGGTGGCCAGGACGATGACGGCCGGCATCAAGCAGGTGCGCGAATACCGGCTGGCACAGAAGGACGCGTTCTTCTTCAACTGGTCCATCGACATCCCTTGGGAATTCCAGCAGCCGTTCGTGCCCACGCACGAAGCCATGGCCGCCCTGGACCTGCACCATGGGCGCCCGCCGCATGCGCTGGCGGCGGACCTGCGTCGTGCGTTCTCCGGCATCGTGGCCGGCAACGTCAAGGAAGACGGCATGCGCCGCATCGAGGAGTTCGGTCCGTTCCAGATCCATGGTGACGCCGACATGATGCAGGCACTGGACGGGCTGCTGCGCGCGTTCGTGGACCAGCGCCGCATGAAGATTTCCGGGGAATACAAGCCCTGCTACCAGGTGCTTGCATAGCATCGCGGCGGACAGGTGCCGGCTGCTGGGGCCGGTACCTTGCCGTCGAGGGCAGTGAAGGGGGCCTGCCCATGGGTTTCCGTGGGCACCTTCGCGGCCGCGCGCCGACCTTTTGACGCCTGTCACCCGGGAATGACCGTTCGTCCTGCCGCTGCTTGCCCGACGGGCGGCGGCGCGGCATCGTGGCTCCCATCACGCTGGGGAGCGTTCCATGTCTTTGCGCCGGGCCAACGGCTTCACTCTGCTCGAACTGATGATCACCATCGCCGTGCTGGCCATCCTGGCCGGCATCGCGTATCCGAGCTTCCAGGCCACCATCCGCTCGAACCGGATGGCGACCACGTCCAATGAGCTCATCGCCGCCTTGTCGCTGGCCCGCTCCGAAGCAGTGAAGAACACGCGCGGAGCTGCGATGTGCGCGTCCGTGGACGGCACCGGCTGCGATGGCGATGCCTGGTCGAACGGCTGGATGGTATGGGCAGATACCAACGGCGACGGCGTATTCGACAGTACCGAAACAGTGCTGCGTTTTTCCGAAGGCCGTCGGGACATCGAAGGCGCCAGCGATCAGGAACTGACCGTGGCGTTCGATGGACGTGGCCGGAATCGCGCTGCGGCCGCACAGGACATCACGCTGCGGCCGGACGAATGCGGCAAGCAGGATCTGCAGCGAAGGCTGACCATTTCACCGACCGGACAGGTCCGGTTGCACAAGGAAGCATGCGCATGATGCGTGCCATCCACGCCCGTCGCCGCCAGCAGGGCGGCTTCAGCCTGATCGAAGTGCTGATCGCGATCCTGGTGCTGGGTTTCGGCCTGCTGGGTTTCGCACTGCTGCAGACAATGAACGTACGGTACGTGCAGAGCGCGAACTACCGTACCCAGGCCACCAATCTCAGCTACGAACTGCTCGACCAGATCCGCATGAACCGCGTCGCCGCGACCCTGTATGCGGGCACTTACCAGGCCAGTGTCGCCGAGGAGGACTGCACGTCGCCGACCGGCCAGAGCATCACCCAGGAAGCGTTCATGACCGATTGGCAATGCCGGTTGGGCAAGGCGCTGGGCGAGAATGCCACGGCAACGGTCGTGCGCAACGGTTCGGAGATCACCGTCAACGTCACCTGGGGCGATGAGCGCTGGAACCCGGAAGCGGAAGACACCACCTTCACCGCGAGGACCATCCTGTGAGCCGTCCGCTTTCCACGGTCCGGCGGATGGCCGGCCTTTCGCTGATCGAGCTGATGATCGCCATGGTCATCGGCCTGATCGTCATGCTGGGTGTCATCCAGGTGTTCGCCGCCTCGCGCGCGGCCTACCAGCTGTCTGAAGGCTTGGCCCGCGTGCAGGAGAACAGCCGCTTTGCAATGGATTCGCTGCAGCGCGAACTGCGCATGGCCGGCCACTTCGGCTGCGTCAACGATCAGGCCCATACACTGCAGTCGCCCGGGTCGCTGAACTCCACGCTGGACGGCGCCAACCAGCCAGTGCTGGATTTCTCCCGTTCCATCCAGGGATTCGAAGCCACCGATACCGGGCCGGGCGCTTCGGTGACCATCAGCACTACACCCGCGACGGGGGGGACGGCGTACACGCCGGCATTGCCGGACGTGATCGCCAATGCGACCCGAAACCGGGTTGACGGCAGCGATATGGTTTCGCTGCGTTATCTGATGCCTGATGGCGTGCCCGTAACCTCCATTACCGATGCGCCGGATACGCCGACGTTCCATTTCGACGGAACCCGCTTCGAAGTATTGCGCAGCGGCGTTGAGGATCCCGGCCTGTTCGCCGTGGCTGACTGCCTGTCGGTTACCACGTTCCAGGCGAACGCGGTGGATGCCGCCGGTGGGCGGATTGCATTCTATACCGGCCATCTCAATGGTGACCGTTCCTTCACCAGTCTTTACACCACCGGGCAGGCGATGCTGCATCGTGCCGAGAGCGCGGTCTACTACGTGGGGCGCGACGCCGATACCGGCGGTACCTCCCTGTACAGGGTGCGTTTTTCGGCCAAGCCCAGCGGTGATCTGGTGGCCAGCATTCCCGAGGCGCTGGTGGAGGGCGTGGAGAACATGCAGCTGCTGTATGGCCAGGACCGCGCGCTTGCCACCACGGCGCCGACCGGCTACATCGACAGGCAGGGCACGGCCACATCGGTGCTGGCCTCCGTGCCCGCCGATGACGCGCTCGCCTGGCGCCGCGTTGGCGCCGTGCAGTTGGGCTTGCTGATGTCCAGTCCGGACCCGGCGGCTGCTCGCCAGGCATCGGGTTCGGCCGAACTGAGTGCCCTTGGCGTGACGTTCACCGCGCCGAGCGATGGGCGCATGCGCGCGGTCTACCAGACCACCATCGCCCTTCGTAACCGCCTGTATGGCAACTGAGGTGCCCATGTCCCTGCGGATGCTCCGCCGCCCGCCATCCCGCCATGCACAACGCGGCGCGGTGCTGTACGTCGCGCTGATCATGCTGATCCTGCTCGCGCTCATCGGTATCGCCGGCATGCAGGTTACCGGCATGCAGGAACGCATGGCGGCCAACTATTTCCGCACCAACCAGGCATTCCAGAACGCCGAGGCGGATGCGCGGCAGATCGAGAACGACATCGAGGCGGGCATCTCCGGCGGCGACGTATTCGTGGCCGACCAGGAGGAGTGCAGCCCCACCTACGACCCACTGACGTGGGCCGACGGCGTCAGCACCGCTACGGCGAACTACACCCGGCGCGTGGACAAATGCTTCGCCGCGTCCAGTCGTCGCGTCGGCAGGCGCCAGAGCGAAGAAACCGGAAACATCTACCAGGTCACGGCGCTTGCCAGTGACGATCCCGCCAACGCTTCGGCCAGTGCCGTCATCGACACGGTTTTCATCCCATGAGCTCCCAGCGTCGCTTTCTTCGAATGACTCCCGCTACCTGGTTGCGTGCAGGTGCAGCCACCGCGGTACTGGCGGGTGTGGTCGCGCTGGTGGTTCCGTTGCGTGCGGCCATCGGCGACTACGACATCGCGCAGGAACCGCTGTACACCAAACAGAGCCAGCCGCCGCTGATGATGATGGTGATGTCGCGCGACGAGCAGCTGTTCAACAAGGCGTACAGCGATTACAGCGACCTGGATGAGGATGGTGTGCTCGACACCACCTACCTGGACAAGTTCGAATACGGTGGGTATTTCGATTCCAAGCTGTGCTATGCCTCATCCGGCACCGGTACCGGCGGCAAATTCAAGGCCTCCAAGCAGGCCGGCGGTGCCAACGGGCACACCTGCAACGGCGACTGGTCCGGCAACTTCCTCAACTGGGTCACCATGAGCCGGCTGGACGTGGTGCGCAGCGTGCTTTACGGCGGCCAGCGCGTGACGGACGGCGACACCACAGTCATCGAGCGTGCGCAGATTCCCAGCGATCTGCATGCCTGGGTGAAGGTCTACAGTGGTGCGGACATCAACAGCTTCACGCCCTTGAAGGGAACGCAGTCGTTCTGCAACGCGACGGTCGAATCCGGCGGCATGCCGCTGATGCGCGTGGCGGCGGGAAACTGGTCTGAATGGGCTTCGACGGCGAGCGTGCAGTGCGGCGTCAACCGCAACAGCGATACCCCCGCATCTGCAACCAATTACACGGTCCGCGTGGAGGTGTGCGCGTCGGGCAGCAACGCCGTGCGGGAAAGCTTCTGCCGCAAATACAACAACGGCACCGCCGATCGGTACAAGCCTGCCGGTCTGCTGCAGACCTATGGCGAAAGCGGCCGCCTGCGCTTCGGGCTGGTTTCCGGTACCTATTCCAAGCCACGCGATGGCGGTGTGCTCCGCCGCAATATCGGCAAGATCGCCGGCAATGGTTCCACGTTCTGCGCGGCAGGCGATGAGATCGATCTGTCCACCGGCCAGTTCTGTTATCTGAAGAACGGTGCGACGAAGAACGGAGAAGGTGTGATCAACACCATCTCCGCCTTCAAGATCGACAAATGGAACTGGAGCAACAACTGGACCGACTGCAACGCTTACAGCATTCTCAATCGTGAAGGCAATGCGGACCGCGTGCTGGATGACCCGGGCAATGGTTCGCAGAAGTGCAGCGCATGGGGCAACCCGCTGGCGGAGATGTATGCCGAAGCGCTGCGGTACGTGACCAACGGCAGCAAGACGACGTCGTACAACGCCGGCACCGACCTGAGCGGCCTGCCCACCGGCGTGACCTGGAACGACCCCTATCGTCTACCGGAAGATGGCGGCAACTCGTACTGCGCCAGCTGCAACATCCTCGTCATGTCTTCGGGCCTGCCGTCGTTCGACAGCGACAACATCGGCAGCGTGGTCAACCTGGCATCGGCCACCAGCGCTACCGACGCCATCGGCGCAGCTGAAGGTCTGGTCGGCAAGGAATACATGGCCGGAAACATCTTCACCAGCCCCGGCGACAGGACGAAATCGCATGAGAACATCTGCCAGGGACGTACCGTCAGCGCCCTGAGCAGCGTACGCGGCATCTGTCCGGATATTCCGTCCATGGAAGGCAGTTTCATGATGGCCGGCCTTGCCAAGGCCGCCGCTGAGACGGATCTGCGCCCCAACCTGCAGAACAAGCCATCCAATTACAAGGTCACCGCGACCACCTACGCCGTTGCAATGGCGGAGAACCTGCCGAAGTTCGAGATCAATGTCGGCGGTGGCAAGATCGGCCTGTCGCCGCTTTGCCAGGCGAACAATACCGGCGCTGCAAAGATCGCCGATGGCGGCTGGCGCAGCTGTTTCCTCGGTTCCATCGGGGTGGGTACCAAGGTTTCCACGACCTCCGAGAAGAATGTGTATGGCCGGCCTTACAAGGCCGACGGTACGGCGGGCAGTTTCTCCCTTGTGTGGGAGGATTCGCTGTGGGGCAACGACCACGACAACGACGTGGTCGCCATGATGAGCTACTGCGTGGGTGCTGCCTGCACGGAGACGGGGAGTTTCAACAACATCTGCTGGCGTTCGGATGCGACGAAAAGCGTCAGTGCAGCCAACACCAATACACGTGTCTGCACCACCAATGGCACCATCAACGGTACCGTAGCCGCGGACGAGGTCATGATCCGCATCGAGAACCTGTCCGCCTACGCCGGCAATGCGATGCTTACCGGTTACACCATCACCGGTTCCAACGCGGCCGATGGCGTGCAACGCCTGGCCTTGCGACCGGGTAACCAGGACAACTCGGTACTCACATCCGTCAATGACTTTCCCGGCACCTGGCAGAAGCCGGTCGTCATCAAGTACAAGCTTTCAAAGGGCGCAGCTGGCCAGCTGGAGAGCCCGCTGTGGTATGCGGCCAAGTACGGCGTGCCTGCCGGCAAGAAGTGGGACAGCAAGAAGCCCGGCGTGCCGGACAACTACTTCCTGGCGCGCAACCCCGCCAAGCTCAAGGAAGCGCTGGAATCGATCTTCGACAGCGCTGCCGAAGGCGATGCCCCGGTCGGCGGCAGCGGTGCCGGTGCACGCATCACCACCGGTTCGTTCACGGTGTCGTCCCACTTCACGGTGCCCAGCGGCTCCTATGACTGGACCGGTGATGTGATTGCCACGCGCGTGGCCGCCAATGGTACCGATGAGGCCGAACTGTGGCGTGCCTCCAGCAAGATCGCCGGCTCAACCCGTCGCATCTATACCGCAACAGCGTCCACCAGCACGGCAAATGATGGGGCCGTCACGCCGGCCAAGGTGGTGGAGTTCCTCACCGGCAACATTCCAGGTGCCGACGACCGCGAGAAACTTTCGGTGCTGGGCTTCAGTGACTCCATTCCGGAATGGATAAGCTCGGGCACCAATGCGCAGAAGCTCTCCCGGTTGATGACTTTCCTGCGCGGGTCTCCGGTGAGTGGCCTCCGCACACGCAGCACACCGCTGGGCGATATCGTCAACTCGACAACGGAAATTGTTTCCAATCGCGATGACTATGGCTACGCGTCGTGGTCGACCTATTCCACGGAGTGGAAGAAGACCCTTGGCACGGCATACAGGACTTTTCTGACCGCCAAGCGGGCAGCAAACGGTCCGCCGACGATGGTCTATGTCGGCGCCAACGACGGCATGCTGCACGGGTTCAACGGGTCGGACAGTGCCGCGGCAGGCAACGAGGAGCTTGCCTTCATTCCCTCCGGTGCGCTTCAGCACATCAGTGAGCTCGCCAATCCGAAGTATGGCCATCGCTATTACGTGGACGGACCGCTGACCTCGTCGGATGTCTATTACAGCGATGCCTGGCATTCGGTGCTGGTCGGTACCACGGGCGGCGGCGGCTCCAGCAAGGCGCCCAATGCCAGCAGCGTCGGTTTCGGCTCGGTATTCGGGCTGGATGTAGGCGACCCCACCGGCTTCAACGCCGACAAGGTGCTATGGGAAGTTTCCGGCAAGACCGAGTCCGACATGGGCTTCGTGCTTGGCAAGCCGGCCATCGTGCCGCTGACCGCACCTTCGGCCAACGCCGCGCCACGGTTCGTGGCCCTGTTCGGCAACGGTGTGAACTCCACCAGCGGCAAGCCGGTACTGTTCGTGGTGGATATCGGCACCGGCCAGGTACTGAGAAGGATCAGTCCGGCCGGCGCGGGCTATGCGGGCCGTAACGGTCTGATCAACCTTGCTCCGGTGGCGCTCAAGAACGCCGACGGCATCACCGACACGGTGTACGCCGGCGACATGAAGGGCAACCTTTGGAAGTTCGATCTGTCCGACAGCAATCCGGCGAACTGGAAGGTGGCCCTCGATGGTGCGCCGCTGTTCACCGCCGTGCGCGACAATGCGGCGCAGCCGATCATGAGCGGGATCGAGGTTTCCAGCGGCCCGGGCGGAGGCGTGAGCCTGTTCTTCGGTACGGGCCAGTACTTCGCCGCTGACGACAACCAGATCAGCAGCACCTCTCCGGTGCAGAGCCTGTATGGCGTATGGGATAACCTGAAGACGGCGGTCGGCGGTCGCGCAGCCCTGGTTGAACAGACGGTCAGCAGCACGACCTCCAATGCCGGTTACGACATCCGTAACGTCAGCCGCAACAACGTCAACTACACCTCGGTACGCGGCTGGTATGTGGATCTGGCGGTAGGTACCACGGTAGAGGGCGAGCGCTTCGTTGGTAACCCCAACATCCAGAACGGCAGCGTCTTCTTCACCACCTATGTGCCGGGTTCGGCCATCTGCGGCAGTGGCGGTGGCACGAACTGGCTGTATGGCCTGAACCTGCTGACCGGTGGCGGCGCGATGTCTGGCTTGAGCCCCGAGATCGGTGGCGACCCGCTGTGTACCGGCGACTGTGGCGCAGTCGCGCTGACCAAGGGGGGGGACCGTGGCCAGGGCCCACCGGTGAAGGACACCAGCATCTTCGTGCCAAAGCTGACCCCCTGTGATCCCAAGGATGCCAGTTGCACGGTGGACAAGCTGCTCCAGGCGGACCAGTGCACCTTCGTGCTGCGTGCGCCGGGCGCCGATGCCATGTACATGCCGCGCCCGTGTGGACGGCAATCCTGGCGGCAGATCCGATGAACGAATCGAATTCGAGGTTTCCCATGCGTACCGCCTCATCTGCACGCACTGTCCGCGGCTTCACCTTGATCGAGTTGATGATCGTGGTGGCCGTGGTGGCCATCCTGGCCGCGGTGGCCTTTCCGTCCTACCAGGAACACGTACGGAAATCGCGCCGTGCCCAGGCCAAGGCGGATCTGGTGGAGCTGGCCCAGGTGCTGGAGCGGCATCACACCGTGCAGAATTCCTATACCGGTTTGACGCTTCCTTTCACCCAGTCGCCGCGCGACGGAACCTCGCAGTACGCCATCTCCTTTGACGGCAACGCGTCCGCCTCTGCCTTCAAGCTGCAGGCCGTGCCAGCGGGCGCGCAGCAGAAGGACAAATGCGGCACGTTGACGCTGGACCAGGCCGGCCGCAAGACGCCCAGCGAAAGCACGGTGTCCGGCTGCTGGTAGCCTGCCGTCGGGGGCCCGAAACGGGGGTTGCAAAGGCGCCGGACTACTGGCTAGAATGCGCACCCCGCCCGAATAGCTCAGCCGGTTAGAGCACTTGACTGTTAATCAGGGGGTCGTTGGTTCGAGTCCAACTTCGGGCGCCATATGCTGCAAAGGCCGCGAGAAATCGCGGCCTTTGCCTTTTCAGCCCCGATCACACGGGGTCGGCCGGCGCGTGCGCTTGCTGCGGATGCGTCCCGGCACGCTGACCACAATTTCGCTGTGGCGGTAGTCGCCCAGGCAGATATAGATCGTCTGGTTCTTGCCAGCATTGCGTCCATCCGGGCGGAACTGGATGGTGGCGCGCTTGAGGCTGTGCACGCTGCGTATCCGTGAAGGCGCGCGTCGCTCAGCCAGCAGTGGTTCCATGCTCGGGCTGCCTGGCGGCGCTGGACGCGAGGGTGGGGCGCTGGGATACAGCAGCCAACCGTGGCTCCACTCACCGCCGCAGGTCGCGCCGTCGCTGCTGGGGCACGCGTCGATGCGCTGCTGCCGGACAATTGCCGTACTGCGCGCCGTCGACAGCACCGACACCAGCTGCATGCGCAGGGTGTCGGCCTGCAGGCTGTCCAAGGTGCGACGAAAGGAGGGCAGGGCAAGCGAGCACAGGACGGCGAGGATCAGGGCGGTGACCACCATTTCCAGCAGGCCAAAGCCCTGGTGTGCTGAACGGCCTGCGGAAAGGCGGGGATGCGTCCGTGGGCAGGTCCGGGAAGGCATGCTCCCCATGCTGCAGGGGCAGGGCGTAGCAGCGCTGTCGCTGCTGTCCGCAGCCACAGCTCGGGCATTCCCTCAGCCGCCCGTCACCAACCCCGCCGCTATACTGGCGTCCCCCTGACCTGGCAGCCCCATGAGCGACCGTTTCCAACTCGTCTCGCCGTATTCGCCGGCAGGCGACCAGCCGAACGCCATCGAAAAGCTGAGCAGCAATTTTGAAGCCGGCGTCGCCAAGCAGACCCTGCTGGGCGTGACCGGGTCTGGCAAGACCTACACCATCGCCAACGTCATCGACCGCATCCAGAAGCCGACCCTGGTAATGGCGCCGAACAAGACGCTGGCCGCGCAGCTGTATGGCGAGTTCAAGGCATTCTTCCCGCACAACGCGGTGGAGTATTTCGTCAGTTACTACGATTACTACCAGCCCGAAGCCTACGTGCCCTCGTCGGATACCTTCATCGAGAAGGACAGTTCGATCAACGAGCACATCGAGCAGATGCGCCTGGCCGCGACCAAGACCCTGCTGTCGCGCCCGGATGCACTGGTGGTGGCCACTGTTTCGGCCATTTACGGCCTGGGTGCGCCGGAGGATTACCTGTCGCTGCGGCTCATCCTGTCCAAGGGCGAGCGCATCGACCAGCGCGACCTGATCAACCATCTGACCCAGCTGCAGTACACCCGCAACGAATATGAACTGCAGCGCGGCACGTTCCGCGTGCGGGGCGAGGTGATCGACGTGTTCCCGGCCGAATCGGACAGCGAGGCGCTGCGCCTGGAACTGTTCGATGGCGAGGTGGAAAAGATCACGCTGTTCGATCCCCTTACCGGGGAAACCATTCGCAACATGCAGCGCTTCACCGTGTACCCCAAGACGCACTACGCCACTACGCGCGAACGCGTGCTGTCTGCGGTGGACACCATCAAGATCGAACTGAAGGAGCGCCTGGAGCAGCTGTACGCGCAGAACAAGCTGGTGGAAGCCCAGCGGCTGGCGCAGCGCACCCAGTTCGATCTGGAAATGATGGCCGAGGTGGGCTTCTGCAACGGCATCGAGAACTATTCGCGGCATCTCACCGGCAAGGGGCCGGGCGAGCCGCCACCGACGCTGTTCGATTACCTTCCGCCGGACGCCCTGCTGGTGATCGACGAGTCGCACGTGACCATTCCGCAGATCGGCGCGATGTTCAAGGGTGACCGCTCGCGCAAGGAGACGCTGGTGGAATTCGGTTTCCGGTTGCCTTCGGCGCTGGACAACCGGCCGCTGCGCTTCGAGGAATGGGAAGCCCGCTGTCCCCGCAGCATCTATGTCTCGGCGACGCCGGGGCCGTACGAATACCGCGAAGCGGGCGAGGACATCGCCGAACTGGTGGTTCGACCGACCGGGTTGATCGATCCGGTGGTGGAAATCCGTCCGGTGGCGACCCAGGTCGACGACCTGATGAGCGAGGCCAACGAGCGCATCAAGATGGGCGACCGCGTGCTGGTCACCACCCTGACCAAGCGCATGGCCGAAAACCTCACCGAGTATCTGGGTGAGCATGGCATCCGCGTGCGCTATCTGCATTCGGATATCGACACCGTGGAGCGGGTGGAGATCATCCGCGACCTGCGCCTGGGCAAATTCGACGTGCTGGTGGGCATCAACCTGCTGCGCGAAGGTCTGGACATGCCGGAGGTGTCGCTGGTGGCCATCCTGGATGCAGACAAGGAAGGGTTCCTGCGTTCCACCGGTTCGCTGATCCAGACCATCGGCCGCGCGGCGCGCAACGTGCGCGGCAAGGCGATCCTGTATGCCGACAAGATCACCCGGTCCATGCAGGCAGCCATCGATGAGACTGACCGCCGCCGCGCCAAGCAGGTGGAATACAACGAGGAACATGGCATCGTGCCGAAATCCGTGGCCCGGCCCATTGTGGATGTGCTGGAAGGAGCACGCTCGGACGCGGCCGAGAAGGAAGCGAAGAAGGGCAGGGGCAAAGGGAAGGGAAGCCGTGGAGGCTTGGCGGTGGCCGAAGAAGGCGTGGATTACGCCAGCCTGTCGCCTGCACAGATGGCCAGCCGCATCAAGGCGCTGGAGCAGCAGATGTACCAGCACGCCAAGGACCTGGAGTTCGAGGAAGCAGGCCGCGTGCGCGACGAAATCCGCAGGCTGAAAGAGGCCAGCCTGGGGTAAAGGGAAGCCCCGGGCCGGAAGGGGCGGGATTTCTTCACAAAAAGTGTTGCGCTGGCTCGTCGCCGTCCGTAATATACGCGGCCTGCCCCGACGCAATCGCGGTGAGGCAGAGACAAAACGGGCGGTTAGCTCAGCGGTAGAGCACTACCTTGACATGGTAGGGGTCACAGGTTCGAACCCTGTACCGCCCACCACTTCACAGCGAAGTGGAAAGACGAAGAAGGCCAGCCATCGTGCTGGCCTTTTTGTTTTGTTCGAGCGACGGGTAGAGCCGGCCCATGGGCGGCTGCCAAGAGGGCGCAGTGTGCGTTCGGCATGCACCTGCGACGCTTGCGGCCCATGAACCGGCGCCGTTGCGTGCCCTCGCTGCCAAGCGCCTGCGACGCTGCCCGGTGCGGCACGCCGGCAACAGCCGACACATCCCGGCTCAAAACTACAGCTTTACTCATCTACGGCATACCGATGTCCGCGCACGATAGGCGCACTGGTTCATTCGGCCAGCCGAGATAGCTGTCCCGATGCAGATGAACCGAGATAGCTCTGTTCCTGCCCTCAGGGCACGGCGGAGAATGCATTGTCGTGCCGGTTCCATGGCGGGCGATGCGTGCGGGTCATCTCGATCTCCCAATCTTTCTCGGTTTGTCTGCCGGTACTGCTACCCGCATCGTCCGCCACCTCGCGCCGCAGCGCAGGTGGCCCTGCCAGGATGCGACGTCACCCATGCCGGATTTCCCTTCGCTGGGCTCAAGGCTGCATTCATTGTTCGGCAGCGCCATCCATCGGCTTCCTTCCCATCGGGTGCAAACGCTGGAACTGTACCTGGCGGAGCCGCCGCAGCCCTGCTATGCCGTGCACCGCCCGTTGCGCCAGCACGTGGCATCTGTCGAGGTTGGCGGTGACACGCGGGCAAGCTCACCAACCTGCGCGGACGGGCGGCCATGGCAGGCCGCAAGCTGTGTGGAATTGCCGCCATCCTGGAAATGCTGCAGGCCGAACATTTCAACCGTCACGATGGCGCCGCCGAGCCACTTATCGGCGCACGCCTGATGGAGGGTCTGCTGGTGGCTGCACGGGGTCTTCTGGATTCCGTGGAGAGAGGTGCTGGAGCCGGTGTATTGAAGTACCGCATTCTTGTTGTAGAGCCGGGCTCTGCCCGGCTGGGGCCTTCCGCGAAGCGGGGCAGAGCCCCGCTCTTGAAGTGACCCCCTAAGGTTGGACAGTTGTGGGATCAAGCGGCCAGCGCGGCCTGCTCCCGGTACTTTACCGGGCTCAAGCCCTTTAGCTTCAGCCGGATACGGTGTTCGTTGTAGTACCGGATGTACTCCACCAATCCGGCTTCCAGGCTTTCGATGCTGTCAACGGTGTTCAGGTAGAAGAACTCCGACTTCAGTGTCCCGAAGAAGCTCTCCATGGCCGCGTTGTCCAGGCAGTTGCCGCGCCGGGACATGCTCTGTTTCAGCGCGTGCTTGGCGAGCGTGTGGCGGTAGTTTTCATGCTGATAATGCCAGCCTTGGTCGGAGTGGATCATTGGTCGATCTTCGGGCGAAAGCTTCTTGATCGCCTGGTCGAGCATCTCACCCACCAGTTCCAACACCGGCCGGCGCTTCATCTGGTAGGCCACGATTTCACCGTTGTAGAGATCCATGATCGGGGATAGATAGAGCTTCATGCCCTGCACCTTGAACTCGGTTACGTCGGTCACCCACTTCTGGTTGGGCATTTCGGCCTCAAACTGGCGGTCCAGGTCATTGGAAACCACGACATTGGCCGCGCCCTTGAACGCACGATAGCGCTTGATGCGTACTCGCGACTGCAGGCCCAGCTCGGTCATCAGGCGCTGCACCCGCTTATGGTTGATGGCTTGGCCCCGATTGGCCAGTTCCAGCGTTACGCGGCGGTAGCCGTAGCGTCCTTGGTTTTCATCGTAAATCGCGCGGATGCGCCCACGCAGCTCTTCCTCGCCCGCATCTGGATGGGCCGAGGCATTGATCTGGTAATAAAACGTACTACGTGACAGCTCGGCCGCTTCGAGCAAAAGCGGCAGTGCGTGGCTCTGCCTCAATCCTTGGACGGCTTGCGCTTTACGCGCTGCGCCGCCTGCTCTTCGCGGATCAAGGCATCGAGTTTCTTTAGGTAGGCCGTCTCCGCACGCAGATAGGCTACTTCCTTGAGGAGCTCATCGCGGCTCCATGTCCTCGGCAGGCTTGGACGAGCGTGTCTTTTTCATCGGTTTGGGAGGCGGCAATGGGGGCGGTGCCAACGCTTGGGCACCGCCGTCAGCATACAGGCGTTGCCACAGCCCCACCGCGCCGGCGCTGCCTATCTGGAAGTAGGCGGTGGCTTCGCGCGCTGACATGCCCAACTGGCCCATCTTTTCAAGGACTTCCAGCTTGAAATGAAGATCATAGGAGCGGGGTTTGCGGTGAAACCCCTGTCGGCCATGCAGCCGGTAGGTCGCTGCCCAACGCCTGACCATGGAGAACTCCAAGCCATGGCGACGGGCAACCGCCCTGACCGATGTGGAGGTTTTGCAGGCCTCTCTGGCCACCTGCAATTTGAAACTAACCTCATATCTATTCATGCAACCCTCGGGGTGGATCAAGTGTCCAACTCCCGGGGGTCACTTCATCTACGAGTGGTTGGGGCATTACCGCGCAGCGGGGCAGAGCCCCGCTTCACTGGCGGCAGCGGCCAGGGCTTGCGCTGCATCTGGTCAATGAGAGGCGCCAGTTTCCGTATCGTCTCCCATCGCCTACCGCAATGATCGTCCACGCCTGACGCGAAGAAGGACAGAAGGCCGATAGCTGGGCAGAGGCGTGCGCCGCACCCTGCAGGCATGGGGGAACAGGCCTGCGATCATCCCGTCGTGTCGCCCGGTCTGTTGGGCAAGGCCAGTGCCGCTGCGCTGGTGGCCGGTGCGACGGCATGCTGCCAGCTGCCTGCATTGCCTCCGGTCGCCGCGGCCTGGCCGGGGCTTGTGGTCGGTGTGATGGTCTGGATATGCCGTTGGCGTGGTCGTTGGCTGGGCATGCTGCTGATCGGCATCGCCTGGGCCACGTTGCACGGTCAATGGGCGATGCAGGGACAGTTCCCGCCGCAGGCTGCGGCGCTGGACAGCGTGGTGCGAGGCCGCGTGATCGATCTCCCGGACCACCAGCCGCGCTACACACGCTTCCTGTTGCAGGTGGACGACGAGAAGGCGCTGCCTGCCCGCCTGCGCGGGCGTCGCGTGCAGGTCTACTGGAGTGCGCCGTTCGCGCGTGGCGGCGGCGCGGCCGCGGCGACAACGGCCGCGGTCAGAGGCCACGCAGATGGCAGGCCGAGGCGCCGGCTGGTCGCGGCGGGATCGCGCTGGCAACTGCCGCTGCGCCTGCGTGCGCCGCGCAGCCGGATCAATCCCGGCGGCTTCGATGGCGAGCGGCACGCCCTGATGCTGGGAATCGCTGCGGGTGGCCAGGTCCGGGACGGTACTGCGGCCGTCGAACTGGCGCCCGCCAGCGGGTTGCCGGCATGGCGCGAGGCGATGGCCCTGCGCATCGAGACGGGACTGCAGACAGACACCTCGCGTTTCGTGCGTGCACTGGCGCTCGGCGATACCCGCGGTCTGCAGGATCGCGACTGGGAACAGCTGCGGGCGCTCGGCCTGACCCATCTGATCGCCATCTCCGGTTTCCATGTCGGGTTGGTCGCAGGCGGCTTCGCGCTGCTGACGGGGCTGCTCTGGCGCTGCTGCAGCCTGTTGCCCAGGCGTGTGCCGAGGCCGATCGCTGCGGCGCTGGCGGCCGCTGCGGGGGCTGCCGGCTACGCGCTGGTGGCTGGGCTGGCACTGCCCACCGTGCGCACCGCCTTGATGATCGTGGTGGTGGCGCTGGCACGCGCCAGCCGCAGGCGCCTGCCATGGGGCCAGTCGCTGGCGCTGGCGGCGCTCGCCACACTGTCGGTGGCACCACTGTCAGTGTTGTCTGCAGGATTCTGGCTCAGCTTCGGTGGCGTGCTGTGGCTGTTGTGGTGCCTGCCCGGTGGCGGGCAGGCGGATGCTGGCCTGGGCGGTGTGCTGAAGCCCTTCCTGGCGGCGCAGGGCGTGGCCAGCGTGGCGCTGCTGCCGCTGGGCGTCAGCCTGTTCGGGCAGGCGTCGCGTATCGGTCCGCTGGTCAATCTGCTGGCGGTGCCGTGGTGGTCGCTGGTGGTGGTGCCGCTTGCACTTTCCGGCACCGCGCTGGAAGCGCTGCTTCCCGGATCGGGGCGATGGGCCTGGCAGCTGGCCGCCTGGACCTTCGAGGTGAGCTGGCACTGGCTGCAGCCGCTCGCTGACTGGAGCGGAGCGGTGTGGTGGCTGCCTGAAGCCCCGCGCTGGGCGTTGCCGGTGGCGCTGCTGGGGGTGTTCTGGGGCCTGCTGCCACGCGGACGGGGAGGCCTGCTGGCGGTGCCGCTGCTGTGCCTGCCACTGTTGTGGCCGGCGCGCCAGCTTCCGCGGCCGGGCGAGGTGGAGCTGGTGGTGATGGACGTAGGGCAGGGCACCGCCGTGCTGGTACGCACCGCCCGCCATCAGCTGCTGTATGACCTGGGGCCACCAGGGGCGGGGACGGACAGCGGTGAGCGGGTGGTGCTTCCGCTGTTGCGCGCGCTGGGCACCGGCCCGCCGCAGCAGGTGATCCTGAGCCACGGCGACGCCGATCATGCCGGTGGCCTGCCCGGGCTGCGTCGAGCACTTCCGGACATTCCGCTGAGCGCACCGTCCGGCGCCGGCATCGAAGGCGCCAGCGTCTGCCATGCCGGGCAGCAGTGGCAGTGGGATGACGTCGATTTCCGCATCCTCCATCCGCCACGCGGGCATCCCGCACACGGCAACGAGGGCAGCTGCGTGCTGCGTATCGATACGCCACACGGTGCGATGCTGCTGGCCGGTGATGTCGGCCGCCAGGCCGAAGGCGAGCTGCTGCGCGCCGCGCGTGGGCAACTGGCCGCGCAGGTGGTGCTGGTGCCCCACCATGGCAGCGCCGGGTCCTCCACGCCCGAATGGGTGGCGGCGGTGGCCCCGCGGCTGGCGCTGGTATCGGCGGGCCATGGCAATCGTTTCCGCCATCCGCGCCCGGAAATCGTGGCGCGCTGGCGCGACATCGGCGCTGAAGTGCTCAACACGGCCGAATCCGGTGCACTGCGGGTATGGCTGGGGCCACAGGGGCTGCAGGTGCGCGAACAGCGCATCCATGCTGCCCGCTGGTGGGACGCTGCGGGACGGGCACGGGCGGCTGCTATCCTATCGGCGGACAATCATGTGGCCGATGGGCCGGAGGGGTGAAACGTGTGGGAACTGGTCAAGGCCGGTGGCTGGCCGATGCTGCCGCTGCTGCTGCTCGGCGTACTGGCTTTGGCGATCATCCTGGAGCGTTTCTGGTCCTTGCGCCGTACCGAGGTGCTGCCGCCAGGCCTGGGGCAGGAAGTGCGCAGCTGGGCGGCACGCGGCAAGCTGGATCCGGCGCATGTGCAGGCGCTGCGCGCCAACTCGCCGCTGGGCGCGCTGCTGGCCGCCGCGCTGGAGGCGCGCAACCGCCCGCGCGAGCAGGTCCGCGAGCGCATCGAAGACGCCGGCCGCCACCTCGTACACCGCATGGAGTGGTTCCTCAACGCGCTGGGCACCATCGCCTCCGCCGGCCCGTTGCTGGGCCTGCTGGGTACGGTGGTCGGCATGATCCAGATGTTCCTGGGCATCCTGGACCACGGCGTGGGCGATGTGAACCAGCTGGCGGGCGGTATCGGCAAGGCACTGGTGTGCACGGCCACCGGCATGATCGTGGCGATCCCCGCGCTGATGTTCCATCGCTACTTCAAGGGGCGCATCAACGGCTATGTGATCGAGATGGAGCAGGAGGCTTCGGCCCTGCTGGATGCGCTCGATGGCCGTCCCGGAGTGATGAACGCCGCACCGCGCGTGCAGGCGCCCGCCGCCACCACCCGCCCGGCCACGGCCAAGGGCTGACGGATGCGTATCCGCAACGACCGTGCCGGCGATGAGCCGCACATCGACCTGGTGCCGCTCATCGATGTCATCCTGGTGCTGATCATCTTCTTCGTGGTCACCACCACCTTCGATGCGCGTTCCACGCTGCAGGTGCAGCTGCCGCATGCCAGCCAGCAGGCCACGGCCGAACCGCCGCGCGCGCTGAGCATCCTGGTGAATGCCGAAGGCCGTTACTTCGTCAACGACCAGGAAGTGCTGCGTACCGATGTGGAATCGGTGAAGCAGACGGTCGCAGCGGTGGCGGGCGAGGACCGCGAGCAGACCGTGCTGCTGCGTGCCGACGCGCGCACCCCTTACCAGGCTGTGGTGACCGCGCAGGACGCGCTGGGTCAGCTCGGCTTCCGCCGCATTGCCATTGCAACCGCTCCCGAGGTGCGTCAATGAGTTCCAAACACGCGCCCGTCTGGCCGATCTACAAGCGCCTGCTGGGATATACCAGGGCCTACTGGATATTCATGGTCGCCGCCGTGGTGGCGATGGTGGTGGAAGCCCTGGCCGGCTACCACTTCACCAAACTCATGGACCCGCTGGTCAACCGCGGTTTCGTGAACCCTGAGCCGCGCATGGCGGTGATCCTGCCGTTGACCATCCTCGGCCTGTTCCTGATGCGCAGCCTGGCCACGCTGGTCAGCGATTACACGCTGGCGCGCACCGGCCGCAGCGTGGTGCGTGACCTGCGCGAACAAGTGCTCAGCAAGTACCTGCACCTGCCATCGGGGCATTTCGATACCGAAGCAACACCAGTGATGGTCAGCCGCCTGAACTTCGATACCGAACAGGTTACCCAGGCCAGCGCGGACGCACTGAAGACGCTGGTGGCCGATACCCTCACCATCATCGCCATGCTGGTGGTGATGCTGCAGATGAGCGTCAAGGTGACCCTGGCGATGCTGGTGGTGGTGCCGATGATCGGCCTGATCGTGTCCTTCGTGGGCAAGCGCTACCGGCGCATCAGCCGCGGCATCCAGGACGGCATGGGCACCATGGCAGCAACCGCCGAGCAGTCGTTGGCCGCCCAGCAGGAAGTGAAGGTGCACGGTACGCAGCAGCTTGAGATAGCGCGCTATGCGCGGTTGGCCAACCGCATGCTGGGCCTGAACATGAAGGTCGAAACCACCCGTGCGCTGGCCTCCAGTACGGTGCAGTTCCTGGCTGCGGTGGCGCTTGCGGTCATCGTATGGGTGGCCACCCGCGAAGCCCTGGTCGGCAAGCTCAACGCCGGGCAGTTCATGGGCCTGATGACCTCGATGATGGCCATCATTCCTTCGCTGCGGCGCCTGACCAGCGTGCAGACCTCGATCTCGCGTGGCGTGGCCGCGGCCGAACGCCTGTTTTCCATCCTGGACATGCCGGTGGAGCGCGACAGCGGTGCGCACCGCATCGAGCGCACGCGTGGCGAGCTGGCGTTCGAGCACGTGATGCTGCGCTACCGCGAGGATGCCGGGACGGCGCTGGACGACATCAATCTCGTCGCCAGGCCCGGTACCGTCACCGCCATCGTCGGCCGTTCCGGCAGCGGCAAGACCAGCCTGATCCGGCTGGTGCCGCGTTTCTACGAACCCAGCGGCGGGCGCATCACCCTGGATGGGGTGGGACTGGATGACTATCCGCTTGCCGATCTGCGTCGTCAGGTCGCCATGGTCGGACAGAAGGTGATGCTGTTCGACGACACCATCGGTGCGAACATCGCCTACGGCATGGACGCCAGCCCGGCGCAGATCCGCGCCGCTGCAGAGGCCGCCAATGCATGGGAGTTCATCGAACGGCTGCCGCAGCAGCTGGACACCCCGGTGGGCGAGAATGGCGCACTGCTTTCCGGTGGCCAGCGCCAGCGTCTGGCGATTGCCCGCGCCATCCTGCGCGATGCACCGATCCTGATCCTGGACGAGGCCACCGCCGCGCTGGACAACGAATCCGAACGCCTGGTGCAGGACGCGCTGCAGCGGCTGATGCCCGAACGCACCACGCTGGTGATCGCGCACCGCCTGTCCACCATCGAACATGCCGACCAGGTGCTGGTGATGGACCAGGGCCGCATCGTCGAACGCGGCACGCACACCGAACTGCTGGCGATGGGCGGGCTGTACGAACGCCTGTACAACATGCAGTTCCGCGAAAGGCAGGTCTGATGTCCAGCAAGAGTACGCAGACACCGGCCTACTGGTACGACGGTTCGCCCGCGCCGTTGGCCATGCGCCTGCTCAGTCCGTTGTACGGTTTCGCCAGCGGCCTTCGCCGACGGCTGTACCGGCGTGGTTGGCTCAGACCACGGCAGCTGCCGGTGCCGGTGATCGTGGTGGGCAACATCACCGCCGGTGGCACCGGCAAGACCCCCCTGACCATCGCCCTGGTGCAGCGACTGCAGGCCGCCGGCTGGAAGCCGGGCGTTGCCAGCCGTGGTTACGGTCGCGAGCAGGCCAATACCGCGCGCTGGGTGCAGGCCGACACGCCAGTTGCACTGGGTGGTGACGAACCGGTACTGATCGCCTGGAAGGCGGGTGTTCCGGTGCGCGTGGATGGCGACCGCGTGGCCGCCGGCAAGGCGCTCATCGAAGCCGGCTGCGATGTGATTGTGTGCGATGACGGCCTGCAGCATTACCGGCTGGCGCGCGATATCGAGATCGAGGTGATCGACGCGCAGCGACGCTATGGCAATGGCCTGCTGTTGCCGGCCGGGCCGCTGCGCGAGCCGGTGGCGCGCGCCACCGAATGCGATTTCCGGGTCGTCAACCTGGGTGCGACGGCCCCTGGCACGGTGGACCATTGCGGTTTCGGGCAGTGGTCGATGGCCCTGAAGATCGACAGCGCGCAGCCGCTTGCCGGTGGGCGCCTGCGCCCGTTGGCCGCCTTCGCCGGCCAGCGCGTGCACGCGGTGGCCGGCATCGCCCACCCGCAGCGGTTCTTCGATATGCTGCGCGCCGCACGCATCGGCGTGGTTCCGCACGCATTCGGAGACCACCACGCCTACCAGCCGCAGGACCTGAGCTTCGGCAGCGAACTGCCGGTGCTGATGACCGAGAAGGATGCGGTGAAGTGCCGCGCCTTCGCCAACGACTGGCATTTCGCCGTGCCGCTGCAGGCCGAGCTTCCCGCCGCCTTCTGGGTGGCATTGACCGACCGCCTGGAAAAACTGCGCGCCGGATGACCTGCCGCGTACCGTTCCGGCCCCTCACCGAGAGAGCTTCCGCATGACCGAGTTCGTCGTTGCCATTCCCGCCCGCTACGCCGCATCCCGGCTGCCGGGCAAGCCGCTGCGGCTGCTGGGCGGCGAGCCGCTTGTGCTGCATGTGGCGCGGCGGGCGTTGCAGGCCGGCGCGCGCGAAGTGTGGGTGGCGACCGACGATGCGCGTATCGCCGCGGCGCTGGACGGGCTGGGTGAGGTGCGGGTGGCGATGACCGACCCTGCGCATTCATCCGGCACTGACCGTCTGGCCGAATGTGCGCGCATCGCTGGTTGGGACGATGGGACGGTGGTGGTGAACCTGCAGGGCGACGAGCCGTTCGCGCCCGCCGCCGGCATCGCTGCAGTCGCCGAGGCGCTGGTGGCCGGACAGGCCCCGATGTCGACGCTGGCCACGCCGGTGGAAGACGCTGAGACGCTGTTTGACCCCAACGTCGTCAAGCTGGTGCGCAATGCACGCAACGAGGCGATGTATTTCAGCCGCGCCCCGATCGCCTGGCACCGTGATGGCTTCGCGCGCAGCCGCGACGCGTTGCCGGAGCACGCGCAGTGGTTGCGCCATATCGGCATCTACGGGTATCGCGCCGGGTTCCTGCAGCAGTTCGCGGCGATGCCGCCGGGCCCCCTGGAACGCATGGAATCACTGGAACAGCTGCGGGTGCTGGAGGCTGGTTTCCCGATCAGCGTGGCGCTGTCGCCGGCACCGTTCCCGCCCGGCATCGACACGCCCGAAGACCTGGAGCGGGCCGAGGCCCTGCTGGCCGCGGGCGATCGCCGGTAGTTCCTGCCGTTGTCCGCTGCTGTGCCATCCCACCGCCGCCCGGTGACCCGGGATACCGGCACAACGGTTGCATGACCTCGACTCCGGCATAATCAGGGCATGAACGCCCAGCCCGTCCAGGACCTTCCCGAGTTCGCTACCTGGCTCAATGCCAGCCCGTCCACTCTCGCCGAACTGCGTGGGCAACCCGTGGCGCTGGCATTCGTCAATGCCGCCTCGGTGTGGTGCGCGCAGCGGCTGGCGGAGCTGGCCAACTGGCAGTCGCGCCATCCCGGCCGCCTGCAGGTGCTGGTATTGCAGGTCCCGCGCTTCGATTTCGAACGCGAGGAAACCGGCGCGCTGAAGCTGCTGCGTCGCCAGGGACTCAGTTCACCGGCGCTGCTGGATGCCGACTGGGATGGCTGGCGGCGCTTTGGCATCACCGCGTGGCCCACCGTGGTGCTGCTGGATGCCTATGGGCGCGAGAGTGGTCGTCTGGTCGGTGTGGGACAGGCGGGTGAACTGGACCGCAGCCTCACGGCATTGTGCGGGACGCTGCCCGCGCCGGTTGGCCAGTTACCGCGTGAACTGAACCCGGAACCGCGGATGCCGCTGTGCTTCCCGACCGGTCTGGCGGTGAGTGGCGAACGCTTGTACATCGCCGATACCGGCCATCACCGTGTGCTGGAATGCACGCATGGCGGCCGCATGCTGCGCCAGTTCGGCCAGGGCACTGCAGACCTGATGGATGGCGGCCCGCTGGAGGCGGCGTTCAACCGTCCGCAGGCGCTGGTGCTGGAGCGCGAGTGCCTGTACGTGGCCGACACCGGCAACCATGCTCTGCGCCGTATCAACCTGTCCACCGGGCAGGTGGACACGCTGTGCGGCAATGGCCGGCCCGGCGAACCCAGGGAGGGCGTCGTGCCGGAGGCGCGTGGCGTGCAGCTCAACCATCCGATCGGGCTGGCGCTGGCCGACAACGAAATGCACATCGCCATGGCCGGCGACAACCGTATCTGGAGCTACCACCTCGGCGACCGGCGGCTGCAGCGGCGAGCAGGCAGTGGCGCCATCGACGAACGCGACGGTGGTGGACAGCTGGCAGCCTTCGCACAGCCGACCGCGCTGGCGGTGATCCAACAGGTGTTGTACGTGGCCGATGCGCTGGGATCTTCGGTTCGCAGCCTGCAGCTGCGCGGCGACGTGGTGCAGACACTGGTGGGGCAGGGGATGTGGAATCACGGTGCCGAAGATGGGCCGCGCAGCCGCGCCAGCCTGCAGTTCCCGCAGGCCATCGCACTGAGCCCTGAGGCGCCACTGCTGTGGATTGCCGATACCGGCAACGGCTGCCTGCGCACGTTGCGCCTGGGTGGTGGCGAACTGGCTACCCAACCGTTGCCGCGTCGCCTTCAGGGACCGGCGGGCCTGGCGGCCGGCGCCGGCGCGGTGTGGATCGCCGAGACCGATGCGCATGCCGTGCTGCGTTTTGATCCGGCCAGCGGCGTGCTCAGCGAGGTGCCGATCAGCGAATGAACGATGTACCCGCATTCGATGGCAAGGCCTTTGCTTCGCGCTTGAGCACCGCCCCGGGCGTGTACCGGATGTATGCGGCAGATGACACGCTGCTGTATGTCGGCAAGGCACGCGCGCTGCGCAACCGCGTGGGCAGCTACTTCAACGGCAGCCCCAAGAACGCACGCATCATGTCGATGCTCTCGCAGATCGCGCGCATGGACGTGACGGTGACCCGTTCCGAGGGCGAGGCGCTGCTGCTGGAGAACCAGCTGATCAAGTCGCTGTCGCCGCGGTACAACGTGTCCCTGCGCGATGACAAGACCTACCCGCATGTGCTGCTGACCCGCGAGCAATGGCCGCGCATTGCCCTGCACCGGGGGCCCCGTGCCATTCCCGGGCGGTACTTCGGGCCGTATCCCGGGGTCACCGCAGTGCGCGAAACGCTGAACCTGATGCACAAGCTGTTCAAGCTGCGCAACTGCGAGGACAGCGTGTTCCGCAACCGCTCGCGGCCCTGCCTGCAATACCAGATCGGCCGCTGCAGCGCGCCGTGCGTGGATCTGGTCGATGCCGGGGAGTACGCCGAAGCGACCCGTCGTGCGGCGATGTTCCTGGAAGGCAAGAGCGACGAGCTGACCCGTGAACTGGGCACGCAGATGCAGGCGGCCAGCGAAGCACTGGAATTCGAGCAGGCCGCGCGCCTGCGCGACCTGGTGGCGTCGCTGCGCAGCATGCAGACCCGCCAGTACGTGGATGGACGCGCGGCGGACCTGGACGTGCTGGCTGTCGCCACCCGCGGCGCGCAGGCCTGCGTACTGCTGTTGGCCTTCCGCGATGGCCGCAACCTGGGAACGCGTCCGTTCTTTCCGCGCACCAATGGCGAAGAAAGCCCGGAAGAAGTGCTGGGCGCGTTCGTGTCGCAGTATTACGTCGAGTTCGAGCCGCCGCGCGAGATCCTGCTGGATCGTGAGATTCCCGATGCCTCGCTGCTGGAAGTGGCGCTGTCCGCCTCGGCCGAACGCAAGGTGCAGTTGAAGTGGAACGTGCGCGGCGAGCGTGCAGGCTACCTGGAGCTGGCCAGCCGCAACGCGCAGCTGACCCTGGCCAGCGAGTTGAACAGTCGCGATTCCCAGCATGCACGCAGTGAGGCCGTGCGCGAGCTGCTCGGCCTGGCCGAGCCCGTCCGGCGGGTGGAGTGTTTCGACATCAGCCACACCATGGGCGAGGCGACCGTGGCTTCATGCGTGGTGTTCGATGCCGCAGGCCCGGTGAAGGCGCAGTACCGGCGTTTCAACATCAGCGGCATCGAACCCGGGGACGACTACGCCGCCATGCGTCAGGCCATCGATCGCCGGTTCCGGCGCGCGGTGGAGGAGCAGGGCGTGTTGCCCGATGTACTGCTGATCGACGGCGGTGCCGGCCAGTTGGCGCAGGCGCAGGCCGCGTTGGCGGACCTGGGCGTGGAGGGTGTGCTGCTGGTGGGTGTGGCCAAGGGCGTGGAACGCCGCGCGGGCCATGAAGCGCTGGTGTTGCCGGATGGGCGCGAACTGCGTCCGGGCGCGGCATCGCCGGCGCTGCAGTTCATCCAGCAGGTGCGCGATGAAGCCCATCGCTTCGCCATCACCGGACATCGCGGACGCCGGCAGAAGGCACGCATGACCAGCAAGCTGGAGGATATTCCGGGTATCGGCCCAAGACGGCGCGCGAACCTGCTGCGGCATTTCGGTGGCCTGATCGGCCTGAAGGCGGCCGGTGAGGCGGAAATCGCCCGGGTGGATGGCATCAACGATGCCCTTGCCGCGCGTATCTACGCTAACCTTCATGGACTGCCCGAGCCGGACACGGCAGGCGAGTAGAGAGAATCGATGACGCTGACTGTTCCCACCTGGCTGACCCTGCTGCGGATACTGATGATCCCGGTGCTGGTGCTGGTGTTCTATCTGCCCTATACGTGGACGAATTTCGCATCCGCGGCGCTGTTCGGCCTTGCCGCCATCACCGATTGGCTGGATGGCTGGATCGCGCGGCGCTACCAGCTGGAGTCCGCCTTCGGCGCTTTCCTGGATCCGGTCGCCGACAAGCTGATGGTCGCGGTGGCATTGTTCCTGATCGTGCAGGGACATCCGACGCCGTGGATGGCGTTCTGGGCGGCGGTGATCGTGGGTCGAGAAATCGCCGTGTCGGCGCTGCGCGAATGGATGGCCGAACTGGGCCAGCGGGCGAAGGTGCGGGTGGCGATGATCGGCAAGATCAAGACCACCGCGCAGATGGTCGCACTATTGTGTCTGTTGTATTCGGTGGCACCCAGCAACCCCATTGAAAGCATCTGGATGGGGCCACCGATCTTCCATATCGGCGATTGGACGCTGGCCATCGCGGCGCTGCTGACGCTGTGGTCGGGACTGCAGTACCTGCATGCGGCATGGCCGAGCCTGCGCGAGGACGAGCGCGCCGCGCGCGCGCGTTCGCGCCTGAAAAAGGATGGCTGAGCGGGTTGACACGCATGTGAAGAAGGGTAGAATGCCGCCTCCCATGCGGGAATAGCTCAGTTGGTAGAGCGCAACCTTGCCAAGGTTGAGGTCGCGAGTTCGAGTCTCGTTTCCCGCTCCATATACTTGTCCAGGGATGTCCGCTGACATCCATGGAGTGCAAAAAAAAGGAGCTTCGGCTCCTTTTTTTGTTTCTGCCTGTCCAAGGATGCCTGGCTGCTTCGGCAATGATGGGTTTCAGACAGCAGGCGCGGCGCGGATCGTCTCCACCGGTGGTGGGTGTGGGCGCCTGGCACTGTACGGTCCTGTGCTTGACAATCATCGCAGCCCCTGTACAATGCCGCCTCCCAAGCGGGAATAGCTCAGTTGGTAGAGCGCAACCTTGCCAAGGTTGAGGTCGCGAGTTCGAGTCTCGTTTCCCGCTCCAGATTCAGTGAAGAAGAGACCGCAAGGTCTCTTTTTTTGTTTTTGAGCCACGTGATTTTTCTTTCCAGCAGATCGCTGCGGCATGCATGAATGCGGTTGACGGGGTGAAGGAATTTCGACACAATATCGCTTCTCCGGCGCAGGCTGGAGAGCAGGTCTGGAAGACGCCGCCGCAAGGCGCGCGAGCCGGTCCTGGGAGTCCAGGCTCCTGCCCGTAAGGGCTGTTGCACACTGCGGGAATAGCTCAGTTGGTAGAGCGCAACCTTGCCAAGGTTGAGGTCGCGAGTTCGAGTCTCGTTTCCCGCTCCAGTTTCAAGTGGGCCCTTGCAGGGTCTGGTTTTCTCCCTTGGCGGCAACCAGGGGCAGTGAGGCGAAAACGCCTTGTCTGCAGCAGGAAAGCGCGTTTTTCAGCGTGAAAAACGCTGGTGTGGTTCCGGGTCTTCCGGTAGCATACCGGCCTCATGCGGGAATAGCTCAGTTGGTAGAGCGCAACCTTGCCAAGGTTGAGGTCGCGAGTTCGAGTCTCGTTTCCCGCTCCAGAATCCCGACAGGCCACCGGATGCGGCGGGCTTGTCTTATCGGGGAGTCGCTTCCTCGATTGCTGCACACCGGCCTGGTGGCAGAGTGGTTATGCAGCGGCCTGCAAAGCCGCGTACGCCGGTTCAATTCCGACCCAGGCCTCCAGGAAATATCGTTGTATTTCAAGCATCTGGCCCGCGAAAGCGGGCCTTTTGCTGTGTGTCGTTCTGCGCGGTTGCCACCCAATTTCCCTTATGTACCACCCGATTTCGGGGGGGTATACCACCCGTATACGGCCTCGCTGGCCGTTCTTCCGGTAGCGCGGCGTGGGCCAGATCGCCGTGAGCCGAGGGAAAGCAGCGGCTGCTCAAGCCATCGGTAGGAGACGCATCCCACGAGCACGCAGGCCAGGAGGCTGGTGGCGATGAACGCAAGATGCTGCAGCGGCGTCTGGTTTAGGCCAGAGAGTTGCCACAGGCGGCCAAACGCAGAGATCACGAAGATATGGCTCAGGTAGAGCGAGTAGGAACTGTTACCGATACGGGTCAATAGCCTTCGGGGCGCCCATGCGGTTTCCGAGCGGCGCTCCGAGAGCACTGCGCCGGCGAGTATCAGCAGCGAGGCCGTCCCGAACACGCAGACCCGCGATACCGGGCTGAGCGATGCCGGGCCTTCAGCGGGCATCATCACCATGGCCGTGACCAACATCCCGACCCCAGCCAGCATGCTGGGATACGCCACGTCGGAGGGGAGGCGACGCCAGGTCAGGCCGACCACGGCACCAGCCACGAATTCGAGAGTCAGCGGATTGACGACCAGACGCAATGCCGGATTGGCAGGGGTAGGCAGGAGCGCGCAGCAGGCAATCACGATGAAGGACCACGCGAGCAGGAAGTGCATGAAGAGCCGCTTGGGTACGCAAGCGATCGCCGCTGCCATTACCAGGTAGAAGTGCGCTTCGTGAATCAGCGTCCAGCCTACGGTGAGAACCGGCAGCTGCTGTTGAGGCCAGAGCAGATAGGAGGCGAAAACGCTTTGATCGGCGTACGAAGTGTTGACCTGGCCGGGAAACCACATCATCAGTGCGACAACTATCGTGGTGTATATCCAATAGGGCGGGAGCACACGCCAGGCACGTCTGGCGAGGAACGAAGCGGCCTCGCCCGGGCCTGACGGTCGTGAGTCACATATCATCGCCATCACGAACCCGGATACCACGAAGAACAGATCGACGCCGGCATCGCCATAGCGCGCGGGAACGTCCAGCAGCGCCGATCCTTGGCCGTACTTGAGCTCTACGCCCCTCAGATGAAAGAGAACGACCATCAGCGCCGCCACGGCGCGTAGTACCTGGAGACTTCTCAGCACGGCGCGTTGCCTTGGCTTGATGACCTCTCAACATCGCCGTGCTGTGGCTAGCCGCAAAGAGTCAGGGGCGTCAGCGGCGCAGAACTGCAGCGTGATGCTCCATTTTTACAACTCAGCTTCGGCTTCGTTCAAGGCGCTTCCCCGGCTGCACGGTATTGTCATGGCGAAGCCGCCTGCCTGGGCGGCGAGAAGACGACCATGCAACCACGGTTGCCCAGGAGACGCCAGGCGTTTCATCAGCTGGGCCCTGCCGCGGCGCCTTACATCAGCTTGGTTTGTCCAGGATGTGTGCGGAGACACTGACGCGGATGCGTGCCCAGCATTTCAGCAATGCCTTGATGACAGGCGCCTCGAAGCGAACGTGTACGACGTCAGCGACCAGCCAACAGACGATGACTGCGCCTGTGAGAAGCAACGCATTGCGCGCGGGAGAGCCGGAAAGCCCCACAGCCGGGCAGAGCCCGGCTCTACGCGTCAATCATCTTTTACCCGGGTGGTATCGACGAATTTCCGCCCTTCCTGGGTCAGGTCGATATCCCCGTCCTCACCATGTGCGGCGTAGCCAGCGTCCACCGCCCAGTTGGCATCTTCGTCCGGAACCCGGCGGGTCGCTTGGATGTCTTCAAGAATCTGCTGCTGTCGGGGATTCAGCTGCATGGCGTTCTACCTCGGCGGAGTAGGGCCTTCCAGCCTACGTATCGGCAGTGAGGAGGGCGTATTGCGACACGTTCCGCCACCGCAGCCAACGATGACCCATTCAGGGTTGTAGGCGGAAAGTGTGGATCCTGTCATTGACGCGTAGGAATCTTTATGCCTAATTGAATAGGCAGCATCTCATCGCCTGACGGCACGGAAACGCGCTTTGGATCGGCATTGCCCGCAGCAACAGGAGGTCGTTATGCATCATGACGCGCAGGGGCTGGCTGAGGAAGTACGTGTCGAACTCGAGGAAAGCTACCAGCGACACGGTTGCGGCCCGGAGTTCTGGAATACCTACCAGCGTGTGCTGGCACGCCTGGTGCCCGATGGCAGCCAGCGCACGCAGGTCACCAACGAGGTGGCGCTGCTGATAGAAGAGCTGGGCATCGTGCAGCGCGCGCAGCTGGTCGAACAGCCCGCACCGCGGTCGCGCTGCTGAGTCAGCCCAGCAGCCACCCTCCCAGCAGCACAAGTCCGGCCAGCAGCCCGATCAGGATGCACGTACGCCGGCGAAGGAGTCGCCGTGGCTGCCCGGCCAGCGTGTCCGGCGCAGCATGACGGATCAACCCGGCGTCGAATCCGGCGGCTTCCTGCACCTGTTGGCAGGCCACCAGGCAGGCGGCGCAATCCAGGCATTCGGCATCCGGGCCGTTGCGGATGTCCAGTGCGACCGGGCAGGCGCGCACGCAGGCACCGCAGTCCAGGCAGTCACCCAGTCTATCCGCTGCAAAATGTGGCATCGGTCCAGCCAGTGCGGGATGGGCTGCCCGGAATACATAGTCCTGCGCGGTTACGGCATCCAGCAGGCCCCGGCCCCGTGCGCCCACACCGCCAAGGCCGGCAGGGCGCGATCCGCGCGGTTCGCCGCGACGTGCGATGTAGAGCATGCGTGGCGTATGGCCATCGCGGAGCAGGGGCTGGAACCGTGCGAAAGGGCACAGCGCGCTGCACACATGCCGCCGCAGGAAGCCGGCATTGCCCCAAGTCGCTGCTGCGTAGAAGAGGATCCAGAAGGTTTCCCAGCGGCCCAGTCGTAGATGAATCGCACGCCCCAGCAACCCCTCGATGGGCGTGAACAGGCCTACGAAGGTCAGCCCCGTCCACAGCCCGACGGCTGCCCACAGCAGCTGCCGCACGGCACGCTCGGCGTTCGGATTGGCCAGCCAGCGCCGGGTGCCGCGTTCGATCCAGCCGAACAGCGTGCTCCATAGCGTCTGCGGACATGCGTGGCCACACCACAGCCGGCCGCACAGGTGGGTGAACAGGGCCAGGGCCACCGCAAGAGCCGCACCAATCACCAGCAGCACGCCGACATCGCCGGGCCAGAGCGTCAAGCCGAACAGATCGAAACGACGCCCGGGAAGGTCCAGCAGCAAGGCCTGCCGGCCATTCCAGCGCAGCCACGGCAGCACGTGGAAGACGACCAGCAGCAGCGCGGTCGGCACCGGCCATAGCCACCAGTGCAGGTGCGCCGGCCTGTTCACCCCAGCGGTTCCTCGTCATCCTCCGCGCCCGGCAGGGGCCGCAGCAGGTACCACGTCATCGTGCTGGCGGTTGCAGTCGCCATCCAGAACATGAAGAAACCGACGGTATAACCCAGCTCGCGGCTCACGGCGCGTCCGGGAAAGCTGATCGCGGCCAGCCGCAACGGATCCACGAAGGCGAAGAAAACGATGCTGGCCAGCCCGGCCGCGAGGAAGCTTGGCCACAGCACCACTCCCCATTGCTGGACCTGCTGCCGTCGGCGTATGCCGGTTTCAAGAGGGTGGCGGATCATGGGCGCGCTCCGGCGAGGGATGGTCAGGGCAGCGCGCAGGCGCGCGCTGGCGAGCATCACTCTAGGAATCGGTACGCGAACGGACATTGATCTCGATCAAGCTGCACTTCTGCGGCGGGGTGCGATAATGCCTTCACACTTCCCGTGCGATCCCATGGACACTGCCACTCCGCTGCCGCTGCCCGAAGCCTCGCTCGACCTGTGCAGCGAGCAGGACGTCACGCGCCTGGTACACGATTTCTACGGCCGGGTCCGCCAGGAGCCCAGGCTTGGCCCGGTATTCGCTGCGCATGTCCACGATTGGGACGCGCACCTGGCACAACTGGTGGATTTCTGGTCCGCGCTGCTGCGCGGCACGCGACGTTTCCAGGGCTCGCCGATGTCCAAGCATATGGCCATCGATGCCATGGACCGCGATCTGTTCGATCGCTGGCTGGCGCTCTTCCGGCAGACCTCGGCCGGGATCGGCAACGATGGCATGCAGCGTCTGGCCGACGATATCGCCGCGCGCATCGCAGATACCTTCTGGAAGCGCTATCAGATGCTGCGCTGGCCGCAGGTGCCATTGCCGATTGTAGGAACCAGCGGCTGATTTGATCTGGGTCAAAGCGTCGGCGCACACATGCCGGGCATGCTGCGCGCATGGATACTTTCTCTCCCCTGCAAGGTGGCCTGGCCTGGTGTTTCGATGCGGAGACCTTGCGTCGGCACGACAGGGCCGGTCCGCGCTACACGTCCTATCCCACGGCACCGCATTTCCATGATGGCTTCGGCGAAACCGAACTGGTGAACGCGCTGGCTGCCAGCAACCGCGATGCACGCGCGTTGTCGCTGTATGTGCATGTGCCGTTCTGCAGCAGCCCCTGTTTCTACTGTGGCTGCAACCGGGTGATCACCCGCGACCGCAGCCGGGGGGCGAGCTATGTCGCGCGCGTGCTGGCCGAGGCAGATGTACTTGCTTCGCACATCGATCCGCAACGTGAAGTGATCCAGCTGCACCTGGGCGGCGGCACGCCGAATTTTCTCGGCCGCGATGACATGCGCCATCTGCTGCAGGGCCTGCGCCAGAGCTTCAGGTTCAGCGACGCGGTCGGCCGGGACTTTTCGATCGAGCTCGATCCTCGTTTCATCGAACGCGCCGACGTGGCACTGCTGGCCGAACTGGGCTTCAACCGCGCCAGCCTGGGCGTGCAGGATTTCGATCCGCAGGTGCAGCGAGCCATCAACCGTGTGCAGGGCGTGGAGCAGACGCTGGACATTCTGCAGGCCTGCCGCGATTACGGCATGCGCTCGGTCAACGTGGATCTCATCTATGGCTTGCCGGGCCAGAGCCGCGAAGGGTTCGATCGCACGCTCGATCAGGTGCTGGCGCTGCGGCCCGACCGCTTGGCGGTCTATGGTTACGCGCACCTGCCGCAGCTGTTCCGTGCGCAGCGGCAGATCGACGAATCCCGCCTGCCGGCGCCGGAGCAGAAGCTCGCGCTGCTGGGACTGGCCGTACAGCGCCTGCAGAACGCCGGTTACCAGTACATCGGCATGGATCATTTCGCACTGCCCGAAGAGGATCTGTCGCGCGCGCAGCGGGCGGGCCAGCTGCACCGCAACTTCATGGGCTATACCACCCATGGCGATACCGATCTGCTGGGCTTGGGGGTGAGTGCGATCAGCAGTTTAGGCCGCAGCTACAGCCAGAATCCGCGCGACCTGCCGTCATGGGAGGCCGCCGTGGACGCCGGCCACCTGCCGGTGTGGCGCGGCGTGGAACTGGACCAGGACGATGAACTGCGCGCGGCGATCATCCAGCAGCTGATGTGCCACGGCGAAGTGGACGCCGGCCTGATGTGCGCGCGCCGGGGAGTGGATTTTGAGACCTGTTTCGCCGACGCGCTGCCGGCGCTGGCGCGCCTGCAGGCCGATGGTCTGGCGGAGGTTTCCGGCGCGGTGATCCGCGCAACCGGGCCGGGCAGGCCGCTCCTGCGGCTGCTGGCCATGTGCTTTGATCGTTACCTTGCCCAGCCTTCGCAGCCGGCGAGCTATTCGCGCGCGATCTGAAGGGCAGGGTGGCAGCCTCGGGATGGTGCCCGGAGCCGGAATCGAACCGGCATGGGGTTGCCCCCGGCGGATTTTAAGTCCGATGCGTCTACCAGTTTCGCCATCCGGGCTGCGGCGCATAGGGTGCCTGAACGCGGCGGAATTTGGAATGGCTGCACCTGGCAGATAACGAACATGCTGGTTGCGACACCTGACGTGTCGTATTTAGCCTCCTATCGTGAATTCGCCTGTAAAGCGCCTATGGCTCGTGCCATATTCCAGTCCGTCGTACCTGAAAGGAACGATCATGCCGCTACATGCCATTGCCTACGTCAGCCATGCCCGCGAAGACCTTGCAGACATCGAGCTGGATGAGCTGCTGGCCGACGCGACGGTGTTCAACCGCGTGGCGGGTGTCACTGGCGTGCTGCTGTTCGATGGCGTGCGCTTCCTGCAGTATCTGGAAGGGCCACGTGATGGCCTTCAATCGGTGCACGCGCGCATCCTCAACGCCAGCCGCCATCACAGGGTGTGCGAGTTGGCGGCCGGCCCGCTGCAGTCGCGCCGGTTTCCGTGCTGGACGATGGCCAGCCGCCGCGTTGACCCGGAGGTGCTGTCGGACATCGTCGCCGCGCCATGGCAGGGGTTTGACCTGGGCAGCGCGATGAGCGGCCAGGGCTTTGCCATGCTGCTGCGCACCTGGACCGACGGGCGCGGGGAACTGGAGCCTGCCGCGGTGTGCCTGGGCTCCTGAGCGATGCCACGTGACCGGTCACCGGCACGCGGGTAACCTTGGCACTCTTGTTCATGACACGGGTGCGCGATGGATATGGCGGACAGCGGTAAGCCGCGCGGGCGCAAGGCATGACGGCGGCCGTTGCTGCAGCCATATCGCCCCTGCCGGCGATCATCGGGCTGGGCTATGTGGGCCTCCCGCTCGCAGTCGCCTTCGGGCGGCTGGTGCCGACGCTGGGCTACGACATCGATGCCGAGCGCGTGGCCGAGCTGCGCCAGGGGCATGACCATACCCTGGAAATGGAGGCTGGCGAGCTGGCCGGGGCGACACAGCTGCGGCTGACATCCGACGCCCAGGCGCTGGTCGACTGCAACGTTTACATCATCACCGTGCCGACGCCCATCGACGCCTGCGAGCAGCCTGATCTGGGGCCGCTGCGTGCCGCCACGTCGCTGGTCGCCAGCGTGCTGTGTCCGGGTGATCTGGTCATCTACGAATCCACGGTATATCCGGGCACCACAGAAGAGGTCTGTGTTCCGTTGCTGGAAGCAGGCTCGGGACTGCGCTTCAACGATGATTTCCATTGTGGCTACAGCCCGGAAAGAGTGAGCCCGGGCGACCGCCAGCGGCGCCTGGCCGACATCCGCAAGATCACCTCCGGCTCCACGCCTGAAGTGGCCGGTGTGGTCGATGCGCTGTACCGACGGATCATTGCCGCAGGTACCTATGCGGCGCCGTCCATGCGCGTGGCCGAGGCTGCCAAGGTGGTGGAGAACATCCAGCGCGACGTCAACATCGCGCTGGTCAACGAACTGGCGCTGATCTTCGACAGGCTCGGTATCGACACCCAGGATGTGCTGGATGCGGCCGGCAGCAAGTGGAACTTCCTGCCGTTCCGGCCCGGGCTGGTGGGCGGGCACTGCATCGGCGTGGATCCGTATTACCTGCTGCACAAATCCGAAAGCGTGGGTTACCACCCGGATCTGATCCATACCGCGCGCCAGGTGAACAACCGCGTGGGCGCGCACGTGGCCCAACGCGTGCTGGCGCTGCTGGCATCGCGCGGCCATCAGCCTGCCTGCTCGCGCATCCTGGTGCTGGGCGTCACTTTCAAGGAAGACTGTCCGGACCTGCGCAACAGCCGCGCGCTGGAACTTGCCCAGCAGCTGCAGGCCAGTGGAGCGCAGGTTGACGTGCATGACCCGTGGGTGGGGCCGGCCACGCTGGCGGACGCCGGGGTGAGATGGGTGGCCCAGCCGGACGCCGCGGCTTACCACGCCGTCGTGCTGGCAGTGGCGCATTCGGAATTCCGGAACATGGATGCGGCCGGCATAACGGCGTTGCGCACGTCCGATGGCGTGGTCTACGACGTCAAATCGGCGTGGCCGCGCGAGGTGGTGGACGGCCGGCTGTAGCCGCCGGCGCGGCGCGCGGGCATGGCGTTGATGGTGGCCGGGGTAGACTGGCCGCCGCTCTGCAACGAGGAAAGCCATGCACCGCTACCTTGCCTACGTGCTCGCCATCGTCCTGCTGCCGCCCTGCCTGTGGCTGGCAACCCTCTGGCCTGCCTGGTACTGGGGCGTGGGCCTCACCGCCGCGTTGGTCGTGCTGGGTACCTGGGACCTGCTGCAGAAGCGCAGCACGCTGCGGCGCAATTATCCGGTGCTGGCGCATTTCCGTTACGGGCTTGAATCCATCGGGCCGGAAATCCGCCAATATTTCGTGCAGAGCGACCTTGAGGATGTGCCGTTCTCGCGCCAGCAGCGTGCGTTGATCTACCAGCGCTCCAAGAACGAGATGGATGTGGTGCCGTTCGGTACTCTGCGCAGTGCCTATGCAGTGGACTACGAATGGATCAACCACTCGCTGGCGCCGACCGCCATCCAGGGCCAGGATTTCCGGGTGCTGATCGGCGCTGGTTGCGCCAAACCCTATTCGGCGAGCGTGTTCAACATTTCCGCGATGAGTTTCGGTTCGCTGTCGGCCAATGCCATCCGGGCCTTGAACGAAGGCGCGCGCCGCGGCGGTTTCCATCACGACACCGGCGAAGGCTCCATTTCGCCGTACCACCGTGAGATGGGCGGCGACCTGGTGTGGGAAATCGGTTCGGGTTACTTCGGCTGCCGAGATGAAGAAGGCAGCTTCAGCGAGGAACGCTTCGTCGCCAACGCCACCCACGATCAGGTGAAGATGATCGAGATCAAACTGTCACAGGGTGCCAAACCGGGCCATGGTGGCGTGCTGCCGGCGGCCAAGGTCAGCGCGGAGATATCCGTCACGCGTGGCGTTCCCATGGGCGTGGACTGCATTTCCCCTTCGCGACATTCGGCGTTCTCCACGCCGGTGGAACTGCTGCAGTTCGTCGCCCGCCTGCGCGAACTGTCCGGTGGCAAGCCGGTTGGCTTCAAGCTGGCCATCGGCCATCCGTGGGAATGGTTCGGCATCGCCAAGGCCATGAGCGAAACCGGGTTGTTGCCGGATTTCATCGTCGTCGATGGCGCCGAAGGCGGAACCGGCGCGGCTCCTTCGGAGTTTGTCGATCACGTCGGCGTGCCCATGCATGAAGCGCTGCTGCTGGTGCACAACACGCTGGTCGGGCTGGATCTTCGCGAACGTATACGGCTTGGCGCGGCGGGCAAGATCACCAGCGCGTTCGACGTCGCGCGTACCATCGCGCTCGGCGCGGACTGGTGCAACGCGGGGCGTGGTTTCATGTTCGCGCTGGGCTGCATCCAGTCGCTCAGCTGCCACAGCGACAAATGCCCGACCGGCATCGCCACCCAGGACCCTGCGCGCTGGCGACACCTGGATGCGGCGGACAAGGCCAGCCGGGTGCACAACTATCACCGCAACACCATGAATGCCCTGCGCGAGCTGCTGTGCGCGGCCGGCCTGAACCACCCGTCCGAACTCGGCCCGGAGCACATCCTGCGGCGCGTGTCGGCTGTAGAGATCCGGTCGCTGGCCTCGCTGTATCGCTATCTGGCCCCTGGCGAGCTGCTGCGCAGGGTGCCCGATCACGCCGTGTTCCACGATTTCTGGGGCGATGCGCGCAGCGACTCGTTCCAGCCGCCGGCGCGCATCCGCGCGCTGCGCGAGAGCAAATCGCGATGAGCGGAGACTAGCGGGGCGGGCGCTGCAGCCAGGCAAGGACGCCTTCGGCGGCTCGAAGCCCGCTGGCGAAGCAGGCGGTCAGCAGATAGCCACCGGTGGGCGCTTCCCAGTCGAGCATCTCGCCCGCACAGAACACGCCGGGCAGGCGGTCGAGCATCAGCCCCGCATCCAGCGCCGACAGCTTCACGCCGCCGGCGGTGCTGACGGCCTCAGCCATCGGGCGCGGGCGCTGCAGCAGCAGCGGCAGCCGCTTCAGGGTACGTACCACGGCGGCGATATCCTGGCCGGCATCCTTGCCAAGCACTTCGAACAGCAGAGCGGTCTTCACCGCATCCAGACCGCCCTGACGGCGCAGGTGTTCGCCAAAACTGCGGCCGTTGCGCGGGCGTGCCAGCGCATCAAGCAGGCGCGCCTCATCACGGCCGGGTGCCAGGTCCAGCCACAGAGGGGCCGTGCCCTCGCGGTTGATCGTTTCGCGCAGATCGGCCGACAGCGCATAGATCAGGCTGCCCTCGATGCCGTATTCGCTGGTCACGCATTCCCCCTGCAGCTGGCGGGGCGTGCCCTGGAGGTCCACCCAGTGCGCCACGACGGCTTTCAGCGGCGTGCCAGCATGGCGTTGCACGAACCACGGGCTCCAACGCACATCGAAGCCGCAGTTGGCCGGCTGCAATGGCGCGATGTCCGCGCCCTGTTGCTGGAGCAGCGGCACCCAGCCGGCATCGGATCCCAGCTGCGGCCAGCTGCCGCCGCCCAGCGCCAGTACCGTGGCATCGGCATGCACGCGCCGTTCGCCTTCAGGCGTGACCAGGCGAAGCGTGCCGTCGGCATCCCAACCGGTCCAGCGATGGTTCACGTGCAGGCGCACACCGCTCTCCTTCAGGCGGCGCACCCAGCCACGCAGCAGCGGCGCGGCCTTGCGGTCCACCGGAAACACGCGCCCGGAACTGCCGACGTAGGTGTCCACGCCGAGCGCAGCCGCCCAGCGCCGCAGGTCGCCGGCATCGAAGCTGTCCAGCCAGGCTGCCACCGCCGTGGCCTGTTCGCGGTAGCGGCTGTCGAACAGCGGCCGTTCGTCGGAATGGGTCAGGTTCAGCCCGCCCTTGCCGGCGATCAGGAACTTGCGGCCGGGTGATCCCTTCGCCTCATACAGGTCCACCGACAGGCCCGCCGCGCGCAGCCGTTCGGCGGCGAACAGTCCAGCCGGACCGCCGCCGACAACGGCCACCCGGTGTCCATGCGCAGGCTCAGCGGGGCTGGACATCAAGCAGCTCGACATCGAACACCAGCGATGAACCGGCGGGGATCGGCCCCACCTTGCGCTCACCGTAGCCAAGCTCCGGCGGGATCATCAACGTACGCTTGCCGCCGACCTTCATGCCGGCCACGCCTTCATCCCAGCCGCGGATGACCTGACCCGCGCCGAGATCGAACGTGAACGGCTGGCCGCGGCCGACCGAGCTGTCGAACGTCTTGCCGTGCCGGGATTCCGTACGTTCGTCGTAGATCCAGCCGGTGTAATGCACGGTGACCTTGCTGCCGGGCACGGCCTCGGCGCCGGAACCGGTCTGCGTATCGATCTTTTCGAAAGTGGTGATGGTGCCGCCTGGCGGCGGCCCGGCAGGCGTACAGCCGGCGGCAAGCAGGGCGAGCAACAGCAGAGGGAGCAGGCGGCGCATGGGCAGCTTCCGGTTCGAAAGGGGTGCAAGGGTAGCGTATCGCGTGCCATCCGCCGCGCCGCGCATTGCACGATCGACATCCGCAGCGGGGGGGGGCGCCGGCTGTCCTCCCGGCACAGCTATCATGCACGGCATGTCCCGACTTCTGCTCAACCTGCGCCACGTAGGCGACGACGAATACCAGGAGGTCTGCACCCTGCTGGACCAGCTTGGCATTGCCTGGTATCGCACAGAACCCAGTCCCTGGGGAATCTCCAATGGTGGTCTGTGGGTCCGCGACGATGCCGACCACCCGCGGGCCCGCGAGGCGATGGCCACCTACCAGCAGCAGCGCGGTGAGCGGATGCGTGCGCTGCGTGCGGCGCAGCTGCGTGATGGCAGCGGGGAGACCTTTGCCAGCCTGCTGCGGCGCCGCCCTGCCTACGTACTGGCGATGCTGCTGGTGATGCTGGCGGTGGCATCGCTGGTGCTGCTGCCGTTCTTCCTGCTGCGCGGATGAACGTGCACGCGCCGGCGGCCTGACCGGGGGCCGCTGGCGCGGGTAAAATGAGCGGATGATCGCCAATACCGCCGCCTATCACTTTACGCCCATCGAGGCACCCGATGCCCTGTGCGAACTGCTGCACTCGCGTGCCGAAGCGGCGGCGCTGCGCGGCACCATCCTGGTGGCGCCCGAAGGCATCAATCTATTTCTGGCCGGGGGCGAAGCGGAGATCGACGGCTTCTACAGCGCGCTTCGCGCTGATCCGCATTTTGCCGCGCTGCGGGTGAAGACCAGCTTCAGCGTGCACCAGCCATTCGCGAGGTTGAAGGCCAGGGTGAAGCCGGAAATCATCAGTTTCCGCCTGCCCGAAGGGCAGCCGCTGGCGTTTGCGCGTGCGCCCGCCGTGGCCCCGGCGACATTGCAGCGTTGGCTGCGGCAGGGCCATGACGATGCCGGCAAGCCGGTGGTGATGCTGGATACCCGCAACCTGCAGGAAGTGGAACACGGTACGTTCAAGGACGCACTGGTGCTGCCCATCCGGCGTTTCACGGACCTGCCGGACGCACTGGCGCCGCATCGCGAGGCGCTGCGCGACAGTACCGTGGTCAGCTTCTGCACCGGTGGCATCCGCTGTGAGAAGGCGGCGTTGTGGATGCACAACGATGGCATGGACAACGTGCTGCAGCTGGAAGGTGGCATCCTTGGTTACTTCGAGGAGGTTGGCGGCGAGGGGTATGAAGGCCGCTGCTTCGTTTTCGACGAGCGCGTGGCGCTGGATGCGCAGTTGCAGCCGCTGCTGGACGAGCCATTGCCGGAGCCGCGGCCCAGCGCGTTCTGAGCGTCGCCGGCTACGGGCTGGCCGCCGTTGCGGCCACGCGCGGGCGACGGGATTCAGCATCCCGCCATCGTCACTGGCCGATGGCGCCGGGCGACCCCATGCAGGGGGTAGTCTCCGATGGAACGCCTGCCGATGATTCCCCTGTCGATCCTTGACCTTGCTCCGGTGTGCGAGGGCAGCGATGCCACTGCCGCCTTCGCCAACATGCTGGAACTTGCCCAGCATGCCGACGCGCTGGGCTACCGCCGTTACTGGCTGGCCGAACACCACAACATGCCGGGCATCGCCAGCGCGGCTACCGCCGTGCTGATCGGCCACGTCGCCGGCGGCACCCGGCGCATCCGCGTCGGCGCCGGCGGCATCATGCTGCCCAACCATGCGCCCCTGCAGGCGGCCGAACAGTTCGGCACGCTGGCATCGCTGTATCCGGACCGCATCGACCTGGGCCTGGGCCGCGCACCGGGTACCGACCAGCCCACCGCACGCGCGCTGCGGCGCTATTTCGACAGCGCCGACCAGTTTCCCCAGGACGTGCGTGAGCTGCTGCATTACTTCGAGCCGGCGCAACCCGGCCAGGCGGTGCAGGCGGTGCCCGGCGCGGGTCTGCGGGTGCCGGTGTGGATACTGGGCTCGAGCCTGTTCGGTGCGCGTCTGGCCGCCGCGATGGGCCTTCCATATGCATTCGCCTCGCATTTCGCGCCCGATGCGCTGGAGGAGGCGCTGGCCGTGTATCGCCGTGATTTCCGCCCGTCCGGATCACTGCAGCGGCCGCATGCGATGCTGGCGTTGAACGTGGTGGCCAGCGACAGCGAAGCCGAATCGCGACGTCTTTTCACCAGTCAGCAGCAGAGTTTCGTGAACCTGCGCCGAGGTCGTCCGGGGAAGATTCCGCCGCCGCTGGACGATATCGAGACGTTCTGGGAACCGCATGAAAAGGCCGGCGTCGAACGCGCGCTCGCCTGCACTGTACTGGGTGACGCGACGCAGGTGGCCGAGGGCATCGCTGCCTTCGTGGAGCGCCACCGGCCGGACGAACTGATGCTGACGGCAAACCTGCACGACCACGCCGCACGGCTGCGTTCGTTCGAGCTGACCATGCAGGCCTGGCAGGCACGCCACGCCTGAGGCCGGGTGCGATAGCTGCCCACGCCGGCTGAACATCCATCTCACGCGGCTTTGCGGCGATGTCGCGTGAGATGGGGGTCCAACTCTGGAGCTTCAGATGAACGAACAACGCCAGCAGCACATCGCCCAGCTTGCCGCCCTGATCGAGGACGTCGAGGTCGCCATGTTCACCACCACCGGGGTCGATGGTCGACTCTACAGCCGCCCGCTTGGCACCCAGGACGTCGAATTCGATGGCGACCTGTGGTTCGTCACCTCTGCCGACAGTCCGAAAGTGGCGGAAATCGCCCTGAATCCGCGCGTCAACGTGGCTTATTCGTCGCCTTCGAGGAACAGCTACGTGTCCGTGGCCGGTACCGCGCGGATCGTGGAGGATCGCGCCAGAGTGGAGGAACTCTGGTCGCCGGCAATGAAGCTTTTCTTCCCGCAGGGCAAGGACGATCCGTCGCTGCGGTTGATCCATGTGAGTGCCGAATCGGCCGAATACTGGGATGGTCCCGGCACGCTGCTGGGGCGCGCGCTGAGTTTCGTGCTGTCGGCGGTACAGGACGAGCCGGGGCGGCTGGCCGACAACGGTTTCGTGGACCTGCGCTGACCCGGTTGCACAGTTACCTGGCCGCCCCGTAGCGCCGGGCTCTGCCCGGCTGATGGATCACCGCCCATGGTTCGTAGCGCCGGGCTCTGCCCGGCTGATGGATCATCGCGCATGGTTCGTAGCGCCGGGCTCTGCCCGGCTGATGGGTCACCGCCCATGGTTCGTAGCGCCGGGCTCTGCCCGGCTGATGGGTCACCGCGCAGCGGGGCAGAGCCCCGCTCTACGTCAGGCGCTGCAGCAGGTCGGCGACATAGCCGACCAGTTGCCCTGAACTCAGGCCGAAAAACGCTATCGCCGTGATGGCGCCGATCCAGTTCAGCAGCATCAACGCGCCATCGCGCTCCAGCAGCGCCAGCGCGAACAACAACAGCTGGAAGCCGAAAAGATAATTGGTGAAGGGGATCGGCAACGACAGCAGTATCCCCAGCAGCACCAGCAGCAATCCGGTGAACGCATGCGCGATGACCGGCGCCAGCAGCTGCGGCATGCGTGGTTTCAACAGCCGGTCCAGACGCCGCAGGGCACCATCAATACGGTCCAGGAAGCGGTGCATCGTGCTGCGCCGCGGCCCGCGCCGGGCGATGAAGTCCGGAAGCCATGGCCTGCGCATGCCGCACAGCATCTGTGCACCTATCAGCATTACCAAGGGGCCGCTCACCGCGCCGCCCAGCCCGGGCACGGGAATGAAGGCTGGAAGGATGGCCACGAACAGGAATACCCCGAAGGCGCTCTGCTGCAGATCACGCAGCATCTGCCCCAGTTTCATGTGCTGGGCGGGATCGCCGAACTGGAACATCGCCAGCAGGGTGCGGATGCCTTCGTTGCGGTAGACCGGTGCCTGCGGCGGCGGCGTGGACGGGTCGGGATCAGACGGTGAGTTCATCTGCCTGCTCGTCGGGCACGTTGCGCAGCAGCAGCTTGTCCACGCGGGCACCGTCCAGATCGATCACCTCGATACGCCAGTTGGCCCAGTCGAAATATTCGCCGGCATGCGGAATGCGGCCGAAATAGTGGATGCACATGCCGGCCAGCGTGTAGTAATCGCCTTCCTCGGCATCGGGCAGTTCGCTGGTGCCCAGCAGTTCGCGCAGATCGTCCACCGGCAGCGATCCATCCACCAGCAGGGAGCCGTCTTCGCGGGTCACCACCAGCGCGTCCTCGTCGGCGTTCTCCACCGCCTGCAGACGGCCGACCACCGCACCCATCAGGTCGCTGATGGTCACCAGGCCCTGGATTTCGCCGTACTCGTCCACCACCAGCGCCATCGACTGCTGTTCCTCGCGGAAGATTTCCAGCAGCTTCATCGCATGGGTGCTTTCCGATACGTACAACACTTCGCGCAGGTTCTGGAACAGCGCGTGGTCGCCGCGAGCCATGCGGGTCGCCAGCGATTTCACTTCCAGCACGCCGACCACGTCGGCGTCGTTGTCGCGGTAGACGGGATAACGCGAGAACTCGTTCTCGCTCATGATTTCCAGGTTCTTTTCCAGCGCGCCCTGCGTATCCAGCCAGGCGATCCGGTTGCGCGGGGTCATCAGGCTGTCGGCGGTGCGGTCGCCCAGGCGCATGACCCGGTTCATCATGTCGCGCTCGTGGGCATCAATGACGCCGGCTTCGTGGCTTTCGGCCACCAGCATGCGGATTTCCTCTTCCGATACGCTGGCCGCCTCGTCCTTGCCCAAGCCGAGCACGCGCAGCACCAGACGGGTGCTGTGCGACAGCAGCCAGACGCCGGGCGCGGCGATTCTCGCCAGCCAGCCCATCGGCAGCGCGACCAGTCCGGCGATGTCCTCCGAACGGGTGATGGCCAGGCGCTTGGGCACCAGTTCGCCGAAGATCAACGTCAGGAAAGTGATCAGTGCCACCGCGACGGTCTTGCCGACACCGCTGGCATAGGCAAAGCCGGGGGCGATTTCATGAATCCAGGTGGCGATGGCCTGGCCGATGGCTTCGCCGCCGAACAGACCGGTCAGTACGCCGATCAGGGTGATGCCGATCTGTACCGTGGACAGGAAGTTCTCGGGCTTTTCAGACAGTTCCAACGCGCGGGCCGCGCGTTTGGAAGAGGTCGCCATCTGTTTCAGGCGGCTCTTGCGCGAGGTCATGACCGACATTTCGGACATGGCGAAAAAGCCGTTCAACAGGACCAGGGCCAATACGATGATGAGTTCAAACACGGGCGTCTTCCCCGGTTGGTGGCAGGGAGGGCGGATGCTTGCTTGCGCGGCAGGCGCTGCGGATCAGGGTCCAGCGCGGCGGCGGAGGGTAGGGGTCGTCTTCCATAGGTGTGCGCCCGAGGGCGCGCTTGAATGGTAGCAAAAGGATCACCGCCGCGTGGAGATTGCCCGTTCATTTTTCCGTTGGAGGGCCGTCATGGTCGTCGGGAGTACCCGCAATGGTCATCTAGCCGTCATAATTCGCCCTGGTGCCGTCCTTCCCGCGACGGCTGACAGGTTTCTCCATGTTCTCTCTGCAGACCATTTTCGGTTCCGGCAAACAGTTCTACACCCTGCTCGATGAGGCCGCCGTCGCCGCCTCCGACGCAGCCAAGGCCCTGCATTCGATGCTGCGCGAATCCGATCGCCAGCCGGCACTGGACGCCTTCAAGCTGGCCCGCCTGCGTGAACGCGCCGCGTCGGACAAGATCAGCCAGGCGCTGGTGGACAGCTTCATGACCCCGATCGAGCGCGAGGACATCGAAGCCCTGGGTTCGGCGCTGTACAAGATTCCCAAGCAGATCGAGAAGTTCGCTGATCGTTATTCACTGGCCACCACCCACCTGGAGCACATCGACTTCGCGCCTCGCGCGGCGATGCTGGAACAGGCTGCCGCAGTGGTGGTGGAGATGGTGGCCGACCTGCGCCACATGAATCTGGACCGGATGACCGCGCTCAACGAGAAGCTGC
>JAAIGF010145266.1_pt1 | contig 57497 bp, 50 predicted proteins | sample 6487441 | NCBI WGS metagenome assembly JAAIGF01 (sample SAMN13974129, study PRJNA590717) | phyllosphere metagenome | biome: pepper field; feature: multiple bacterial spot infested pepper fields; material: pepper leaves; isolation source: leaves from pepper fields | host: Capsicum annuum ...
GCAGACTGGTGTGCTGATTTAAAACAGAATGGAGTCAATGACAATTCATGAGTGAAATCAACGAACAGCCGCGTAAGCGGTTTTTGGTTTTGGATACATCGACAGCTGCACAGGTTGTCGCTGTAATGGAAGGAACAACCGTACTTGCCGCAGAAAGTAGCAATGCTGACCGTAATCATTCGGTTGGATTGCTGGATAGCATCACGCGTATGCTGGAGGCTGCATCGGTATCACGTTGTGAGCTGGATGGAATCGCCGTTGGTGTAGGACCCGGCTCGTATACTGGTATTCGAATTGCAGTTACCACAGCGAAGACGCTCGCTTGGACACTCAAGCTTCCGGTTGCAGGCTTTTCCAGTCTAGCGGCATTAGCGCTTAGCGGTTATAATGCGGCGCAGGCTGAACAGCCATCGGATCATTCATCTACGATGAATCCACAAGGCGAGTCGGACTTATCGTCTACTTCACCAAGCACGCTGGATACGAGTGAACAGAGCGGTGTTGCATATACAAGAACTATAAATGAACAGTCTGCACCTCACGACGCCCCAGCTACTAACGATATGGAGCATAGTGCATCACCAGCTCACGTCAGCTGGATCGTACCGCTCATGGATGCACGTAGAGGTCAGGTATATACCGGTCTATTTGCAGATACAGGAGAAGGGGCGCCGAGCAGTCTGGAAGCCGATCGGATTGTATTGATGGAGGATTGGGTTGATCACTTAATCGAACGGTATGAGTCGTTATCCCAATCCGAACGTCCCGTTTTCATCTATATTGTAGGTGATACCGCTCTACATGAAGAGCGTGCCATGAAGCTGGTAGAGCTTGCGCGAGATCGTGTGCAGATTGTAGCCTGCAGTATTGAAGCAGAATTCGCAGGCTGGAGTGGAGCGCTAGCCCTACTGTCGGGTCAGGAAGAGCCTGCCCATGCATTACTGCCTAACTATACGCAGCTATCCGAGGCAGAAGCCAACCTGCTGCGCCAATCTCAATGAAGGGACGTGCCGATATGGCAATGTTATCGGAGCAGAGTGAAGAACACCCGGTTCTTCGCCAGATGAATATGGATGATTTACCTGCCATTATAGAAATTGAACATGAGGCATTTACCCTTCCCTGGACAGAGGAAGCTTTTCGTAATGAGCTGACAATGAATCATTTTGCTAGATACATGGTATTGGAGCTGAATGGCTACATTGTTGGTTATGCAGGCATGTGGACGATTATGGATGAAGCACATGTGACGAATATTGCTGTTCGTGAAGCCTATCGTGGCAGAAAGCTTGGGCAGCTTCTACTTGTACGGATGATGGAGTGGGCGATCGAGCTCGGCATGATCCGTATGACACTGGAAGTGCGCGTCACGAATGAAGCGGCGCAAAATCTATACCGTAAGCTTGGCTTTAGCGGCGCCGGTGTACGTAAGGCGTATTACTCGGATAATAATGAAGACGCACTGATTATGTGGTGCGAACTCCCTGCAGATGGGGAGTCTGGAAACGGGAAGGAAGCGTGAATGATAGATGATAGATCAACAGCACCGGGAATCGGTGTGCAATATACTCGCCATCGAGACGAGCTGTGATGAAACGTCCGTAGCGATTGTACAAAATGGGAAGCATGTACTGTCCAATCTCGTATCGAGCCAGATTGAGACACATCAAGCGTTTGGTGGTGTTGTGCCTGAGGTCGCCTCACGTAAGCATGTAGAGACGATTACACTGATGATCGAGCAGGCGATCGAGCAGTCCGGTCTGACACTGGACGATGTATCCGCGATTGCTGTTACCGAAGGTCCTGGACTGGTTGGCGCATTACTGGTCGGCATTATGGCGGCGAAAAGTCTTGCCTTTGCGCTGGACAAGCCGCTGATCGGCACACATCATATTGCAGGGCATATTTATGCGAACAATCTGACTGCGGATATCGTATATCCAGCTCTATCGCTAGTTGTATCCGGTGGACATACGGAGCTTGTGCTGCTGGAACGTGAAGGACAGTTTCGCGTCATCGGGAGCACGCGTGATGATGCAGTCGGCGAAGCTTACGATAAAGTAGCACGAGCGCTCGGCTTTCCTTATCCAGGTGGCCCTTATGTGGATCGACTGGCGATGGAAGCAGAGACCGCTGTAGAATTGCCACGTTCTTGGCTGGAGCCGGGTTCTTATGATTTTAGCCTGAGCGGCTTAAAGTCAGCCGTATTGAATGTAGTGAATCAGAAGAAAATGCGTGGTGAAGAGCCGATGACTGCCGAGATTGCACGTGGTTTTCAAGAGTCGGTTGTAGAAGTATTAGTTGAAAAGGCGATTCGCGCTGTTAAGGAATATGGTGTTCAGCAGCTACTCCTCTGTGGTGGCGTCGCGGTGAATAAGGGCTTGCGTCATACACTGACCGAGCGCTGTGCACGTGAAGGTATTGAGCTGCTCATTCCGCCCTTTGAATACTGTACTGATAATGCAGCCATGATCGGCGCAGCCGCGTATTTGAAATGGAAGACTGGTGAATTTTCCGATCTGCGTATCAAGGGAGATCCGTCACTGTCACTCGAAAAGTGGTCGACTGCTGTTACAGGATAGTTCGTTTGAAAGGTTGACGGATGCTGATTGCTTGAAGCAACTCTTGACTCATCGCGATATTACGATTCTTAGCCAAATCACCACTATCTAATTTCCTAATTTCAAAATAAAGACCGTACAGCTCAGGAATTCACATCCTGCAACGTACGGTCTTTTTGCATGTATACATCCTCAATATGAAACGAAAAGTAGAACAGGTTTCACCCAATCTGCTTATAAATCCTGTATCTATTACTGGAACTTTTACTAATAATGGGTTTTACAATGCTAAGCATCTAGTGGTCAGTTTTGTCAAGATGTTAACAAAGTTATACACATATCCCCTGAAAAATGTGTATAAGCTAGAAATTGCTTGCTATATCCATGTTTTTCGAAATTCACAGTCCGGGGATAGTTAAGCACAGTTTTAGAGCAGTTTTCTGTGGACAATGTGCATAACTTGGTGGATAAATATGGATTTTTGTGAAAAAAGCGATTATACCAACGAAAATCAGCTCTTTAAACGTCATTTCACCGCTCTAAAACCACCTTAGACTGTGGACAACCTTGTTCACAACCTACTCACTCTCTTTTACAAAAAAATTACGGAGTTTTACAATTTGATGGACAGGTATTGACAACAGCGCTATTCAGCCGCTAAAGATTCCCATTCCTCATAAGCTTGCTCCAGCGTCTGCTGATGAGTAGCAATCTCTTCCTGACGGGCTTGCACAGCCGCATAATCCTGATAAATTTCAGGAAGGGTAAGCTCCTGTTCCAATTGGCTTATACGATCCTCAGCGGTAGCAATCTCGGTTTCAAGCTGTTCTAATCGACGCTTGCGATTGCGCTCGTCTCGCTTCGCCTGCTTACTTTCCTCAAAGGATGTAGCGGCAGCACGAGTCGGATCTACTGTCTGGGCATCTGGCTTCGCATTTTTGAGTGCATTAGCAGCTTCTTCAGCAGCCATTTCCTGCAGCTCCTGCTTCTTGATCGTATAATCGTCAAAATTGCCCAGATACGTAGTCAGGCCATCTGGACGCAGCTCCAGAATACGTTCTGCCATTTTGTTCAGGAAATAACGGTCATGGGAAATGAACAGTAGTGTGCCTTCATAGTCCATCAGTGCCGATTCCAGTACTTCCTTGCTCATCAGATCCAGATGGTTCGTCGGCTCATCCAGAATCAGTACATTGGCTTCGAGGAGCATAAGCTTACTCAGGGACACACGCGCTTTTTCCCCGCCGCTTAGAGCAGATACTTTTTTGAGCACATCCTCGCCGCTGAAGAGGAAGTTACCAAGTACTGTACGAACACGCACTTCTTCCATATGAGGGAAGCTACCCCATACTTCCTCCAATACCGTATTGGTAGGTGTCAGATGACCTTGCTCCTGATCGTAGTAGCCGATCTTGGTCTTCGCACCCCATTCGATTTTACCGCCATCTGGTGGATGATCGCCGATCAACGCTTTGAGCAGCGTCGTTTTACCGGTTCCGTTCGGACCGATCAGCGCGACCATATCCCCGCGCCAGAGCTCGAATGAGATTGGATCAAATAGTTTGTTTTTATCTTCATACGAAAGGGAGAGATTGTGTACACGCAGTACATCCTTACCAGAGACGACCGAAGTCTCGAACGTAAAGCTTGCTTTTTTGAGGTCACCGGCTGGACGATCGAGTCGATCCATTTTTTCGAGTGCACGGCGGCGGCTCTGAGCACGCTTGGTCGTTGAGGCACGAACGATATTTTTCTGGATAAACTGTTCCATACGTGCGATCTCGTCCTGCTGCTTTTCAAATTGCTTGAGCTCAGAATCATATTCTGCTGCTTTGATATCAATATAGCGGCTATAGTTACCGGTATAGCGCTTAGAGCGATGACGCTCAATTTCAACGATACTGGTCACCAGTCGATCGAGGAAATAGCGGTCATGAGATACGACCAGCAGAGCGCCTGAATATGCGCGCAAATAATCTTCCAGCCATGCGAGTGTGTCCAGATCGAGATGGTTGGTCGGCTCATCGAGCATGAGCAGATCAGGTGCCTGTAGCAAAATGCGTGCAAGAGCAAGCCTTGTCTTCTGTCCGCCACTCAGTGTCGAAACCGGCGTATCCTGTGCAAATTCAGCAAAGCCCATCCCGTGTAAAATACTACGGATACGCGTCTCCATTTCATAACCGCCACGCTCACGGAATACGTCGGATTGAAGCGAATAGCGCTCCAGTAGATCGGCATACGCCTTCTCATCGCCCATATGTGATGGATCGGCAATTTGCTGCTCCATCATGCGTAGATCTTGCTCCATTTGAATCAGTTCCGCATAGACAGAACGCATTTCTTCACCGATCGTGCTACCGTGATGAAGACCACTATTTTGCGCCAGATAGCCCAGCGTCACTTCCTTACTACGAAAAATCTGTCCACCATCATGCGACATCTCACCTGCGAGTATTTTGAGTAGCGTCGATTTGCCGGCACCGTTCACGCCGACCAGACCGATTCGCTCACGCTCTTCAATTTGTAAATTAATGCCTTCGAGCACCGGGGTAATGCCGTATAATTTGGTGATTCCACTTGCTTGTAATAACACGATGAATTCATCCTTTCCTGCATGAACAATGCTTCATTGCTCTATGGTCTGTCAGTTCTACTATCGTTACGATGCGCTGCTTAAACACGATAGATGTCCCCCAAGCAATGGATCGACATCCCCAGTATAGAGCACATATTAAACATCATGATTAAATTCCAATGGATCAAGATATGCCATATGACACGGCATAATGATCAGTATCGTTTATGGCTGGATGATGTAGGACGAGATTCCACTTGATCCGATAGTCTGCTCATCCTGTCTAGTGTACATGAATTACCGCTTTTTTGCATGATTTAATCGGATAGCATTGCCTGAAAATAGTATACATATCGCGTAGTCAAGTCAGCGCGATACGGGTACATAGGAAGAGAAAGGGAAATTGGTTTTTTGACAGGAAAGTGTTACACTGTCAATATGAATGACTCGTGCCTTTAGCTTGCTAATAGCCGAGTTTGTGTACGGGAGGCTTGAGATGGAACACGGGGAGGATAAACGACGACTTCGTCGTGAACTTCAGCAGCGAAGACGTGAGCTTGCTCCAAATATTCGAGTGCAGCAATCTGCAGAGTTATGCGCGGTTGCAGCCGAATATATGAAGAGCTTACGTCAGAATGTACGTCATCAGCCCTTAACGGTGTTCAGTTATCTGGCTTACCGGGATGAACCGGATACATGGCCACTGCTCGCAAGTTGCTGGGAGCAGGGAGATCATGTAGTCGTACCGCGTATTCATCGTCAGCAGCAAGGTATATTCGAACTATATGAGATCCATAGTATTGAAGATGTTGAGCCAGGCATGTACGGAATTCCAGAACCTAAGCTCGATTGCCCCCAGTATCCATCCCATCGCTGGCATGAGATTGATCTGATCATTGTACCCGGCCTAGGCTATGACTGCTATGGCGGACGTATTGGCTATGGTGGCGGTTATTATGATCGCTTTATGGAACAGCTCGCTGCCAATGGGGACAATCATCCACTACTGGCAGCACCGGCTTTTGAACAGCAATTGGTTTCACGGATTCCAATGGAGCCGCATGATTTTCGGGTGGGGTTATTATTTACACCTTCGGGTGTACTGACGACGAACGTATAACGGAATACCGTTGTGATATAGATATATGATATTTTGCTAACGCAAAGAAAGTTGGGATTTCATTGAGTCATGAACAGGATCAATCCTATGAAGGATTACCGACACCGAGCGGTGCGCTGACCCATTTTAATGAACAGGGTCGAGCACGTATGGTTGACATTTCTGGTAAAGAAGAGACAGTACGGATTGCAGTAGCGACGAGCCAGATCACAATGCAACCGACCACTTTGCAGGCGATTCATTCCGGGCAAGTGGGGAAAGGGGATGTACTGGCCGTAGCACAGGTAGCAGGTATACAGGCAGCCAAGCGTACATCGGATTGGATACCGATGTGTCATCCATTACCGCTGACAGGTGTAAACATTACATTTGAAGATAATGGTACAGATGAGCTGTATATTCAGGTACAGGTCAAGACCGAAGGCAAGACCGGTGTAGAGATGGAGGCACTTACGGCTGCCTCAGCAGTAGCTTTGACGATCTATGACATGTGCAAAGCGTTACAAAAGGATATGGTCATTGGTCCAACGATGCTACTGTCCAAAAGCGGCGGCAAGAGCGGAGACTTTACGAGAAGCTAAGCCTCACCAAACTAAGAATACACATAAACACATACATGAATCGTAATTAGAAATGGCATAGAGATGGGAGGGTGAGCGTATGAGTTGGAGAGTAGCTATTTTGACAGCAAGTGATAAAGGAGCTCGTGGCGAGCGTGAAGATACCAGTGCACAGGTCATTCGCGAGCTAGTAGAAGAGGAGCTAGGCGGCGAAATTGTAGAATACCGGGTCGTACCGGATGAGCCGGACGAGATTATCGCAGCCTTGATCGAGATGACGGAATACTTTAATGCAGATCTGATTTTGACGACAGGCGGAACGGAGCTAGCCCAGCGTGATGTTACACCAGAGGCGACGCGACGTATTATTCAGCGCGAAGTACCCGGTATGGCAGAAGCGATGCGGGCGACCGTCATGCAGAAAAATCGTTCGGCGATGTTATTCCGTGGTATCTGTGGAATTCGAGAACGCAGTCTGATTGTGAACCTGCCTGGTACACCAAAAGGCGTGCATGAGCATCTAGCAGCCATTATGGATCAATTGCCGGAAGCATTATTGATGATTACAGGTCAATATCGTTCTAGTGACGAGCGCTAATACGACTATTCGCATAGAGTGTACATAGCACAATTTTTCCAAAGTGGAGAATTGTGTGTATTTGTATGCAAAACGCATACGATTTTACATGATCCGATGGTGAAGCCGGGTGCGTAGTTATGCTATGATAAGAACACGATAGTCGGATGCTGTCGGATAACGAAGGAGGAGTTACAATGTTTAATGGTATGGGTATTGGCCCGACCGGATTCATTTTGCTCATTATATTAGCGCTTATTTTATTTGGACCGAACAAGCTACCTGAACTTGGTCGTGCAGTAGGACGTACATTCCGCGAATTCAAGGAAGGTACACGCGATATGATGAAGGATGAGGATAAGAGCTCCAAGACACAAGCCGAGACGGTTCAGCCGACACAGCTTCAGCAAGAATCCAAGCCGGAAGAAAAACGCGTCTAACACATATCAGGTGCTCCATTCGTCATAAGGCGAATGAAGTTACCGTTCAATTATGCCGGAGTTACGATGAAGCGACTCCGAATCCCTTCCGTACGGAAGGGATTTTCTTTTCGCATTTTTCAGTGTTAGTGATCTCCGTGTTAGCATGTGCATGAAAAAGTGAGGGAATCTATGAACAAATCAGAAAAAGAAATGTCATTGATTGATCATCTAACCGAACTCAGGCGCAGACTGATTATTGTGATTGCTGTGCTGTTTTTCGGGATTATTCTGGGACTATTCGTTGCCCAGCCGGTTTATCAATATCTAGTCTCGGCAGAAACGGCACGCAATCTGGTATTCCATGTCTTCTCCTTCTGGGATGGCATCGGCTTATATATGAAAATTGCCATGGTCGTGGCTCTAGCGTTAACACTACCGTGTACATTATTTCAGATCTGGGCATTTGTTAGCCCCGGCTTATTACCGAAAGAACGGCGTACAGCGCTACGTTACGTTCCGTTTGTGTTTTTGATGTTTCTACTGGGCGTGTTATTCGCCTATTATGTTGTATTTCCGATGGCGCTCACCTTCACATCACAGGTGACGCGTAATATGGGGCTAGAGGAGACCTATGGAGTAGTACAGTATTTCACCTTTATGTCGAATATCGTCTTTCCGGTTGCTATTCTTTTTGAGCTTCCACTGGTTATTATGTTTCTGACCACACTTCGCATCGTATCCCCACCTTTGCTGCGTAAGATGCGGCGGATCGCGTATTTTGTACTGGTGTTTATTGCGGTCGTTGTAACGCCGCCAGACTTTGTTTCAGATATTTTAGTAGCGATTCCACTGCTTGGACTATACGAACTAAGTGTGTTTTTGTCCTCCATCGTATACCGTAAACAGCTTCGCAACGACCAGGATACAAGCCAGTGAACGCTGGCTTGATCTTTTACATAGATATACTGGGGTTATAGACAGGAGAGAAAGAACAGTTGAAGAAGACTTCATTTTTGATAGGTACATTTGCGCTGATCTTTATATTACCGCTCATTGGTAGTATTGCAAAATGGGGAGGATTACCGCCGGGTTACGGTCAATTTCCTTCGCAAAAAGTGATCGACCCGCCTGGATTCAGTATTGGTTTTTTTGTAGTCGGCTGCGCGATTGCTGTATTTTTGGTATTATTTATCGCCTTCCCGCGCTGGTTTGGTTTTCGCAAAGTTAAAACGACTACACCAGCTAGCAATCATCAGAGTACACGTTTTCCAATCTGGTTCTGGTATTCCATTCCGGTTCTTGTTCTATGCTGGCTTATCATGTGGTATCAGATTCCCGTGCTCTCGTTCTTGGAGCCGTATACGTTTGTTCCGCTCTGGTGGGCATTTATCGTATTTCTGGATGGTCTGGTGTACAAGCGTAATCATGGTGTATCGCTTCTATCCAGTAAGCCGCATCTACTGCAATTGCTGGCGATGGTGTCCTGCTTTAGCTGGTTTGCGTTTGAGTATTTGAATTATTTTGTACTGGAAAACTGGTACTATCCGAACACAGACGTCTTTTCTAACTTTGGCACTGTGTTCTGGTTTTCGCTATCGTATACAACCGTACTACCTGCCATTGTTGAATGGTACCTGCTACTTCAAACATTTGTGAAGATTAAGGAACGGTACAGCTATGGTCCACGCATTACGATGAATAAGAAAGTGCTGATCTCTCTCTACGTCCTGGGGCTGGTTCTGGCAGTTGCGATGGGATACTTCCCACATCAGTTGTTTTTTGTATTGTGGCTAGCTCTTGTGCCTATGTTATCGGCAGCGATGGGCTTGGTCGGTTGGTGGAATCCATTTACCTCGATCAAAAATGGCAACTGGTCGCCAATTGTACTGATTGCGATAGCCACCGTACTGAACGGATTTTTCTGGGAGCTATGGAATTACGGTATCGAAGCGTTCAATGATGGATCAGCGACGAATCCGAACTATTGGAGATACTCGGTTCCATATCTGAACTATATTCATATTTTCTCGGAAATGCCGGTCTTAGGCTACTTTGGTTATCTATTCTTTGGCGTCAATTGCTGGGCAATCTGGCTTGCTGCCGCCTATATTTTCAAATTTGACCATGGATTCGAGCTGGTGAAGACACCTGTAAAAGAAATCGAAAAAATCTCTGCATAATCAATAATCCTTTTACTCTCAGGCGATATGTCTGCGGGTAGAAGGATTTTTTATATGACAACCGTACGATTTTTACATAAAGGGACTTGAAATCATCGCTCAAGTTGAGTATCATAAAGTTGGTTGTTAGCACTACACGTAGTTGAGTGCTAACACGTCGATGCAGATGATCTGCATCATGAAACTATTCAAATTAAGGAGGCTATTTTTCATGATCAAACCTTTAGGTGAACGTGTATTGGTAGAAGCGAGCCAGCAGGAGGAAACAACTGCATTTGGTATCGTGCTTCCGGATTCCGCCAAAGAAAAACCGCAGGAAGGTACGATTATCGCTGTGGGTAGCGGACAACTGAAGGATGGAGTGCGTGTTCCGCTGGAAGTTAAAGAAGGCGACCGTGTGCTGTTCTCCAAATATGCCGGTACAGAAATCAAGTTCGAAGGCAAAGAATACCTGATTATGAAAGAAAGCGATATTCACGCAATCATCGGTTAATTCCGCGACCTTGCACACATACATCGCCTGGACCGTTTCAAGTCTAAGCACGATTTGCTCAAATTATGAATTTCTAACATACTGAGGAGGTACTTTTTCAATGGCTAAAGACATTAAATTTAGTGAAGATGCTCGTCGTTCTATGCTGCGTGGTGTAGATGCTCTGGCAAACGCAGTAAAAGTAACACTCGGACCAAAAGGTCGTAATGTTGTACTTGAGAAAAAATTTGGTAGTCCGCTCATCACGAATGACGGTGTAACCATCGCCAAAGAAATCGAACTGGAAGATGCATTCGAGAACATGGGTGCACAACTGGTTAAAGAAGTAGCAACCAAAACAAATGATGTTGCCGGCGACGGTACAACAACAGCAACTGTTCTGGCTCAAGCGATGATTCGCGAAGGTCTGAAAAACGTAACAGCTGGCGCTAACCCTATGGTTGTGCGTAAAGGTATCGACAAAGCGGTTCGTGCTGCAGTTGAAGAACTGCAAAAAATCTCCCGTCACGTTGAAGACAAACAATCCATCGCTCAAGTTGCAGCGATCTCCGCAGCAGACGATGAAGTAGGTCAACTGATCGCAGAAGCTATGGAAAAAGTCGGCAACGACGGCGTTATCACAGTTGAAGAATCCCGTGGATTCGCAACTGAACTGGAAGTTGTAGAAGGTATGCAATTTGACCGTGGCTACATCTCTCCTTACATGATTACAGACACAGATAAAATGGAAGCTGTCCTGGACAATCCATACATTCTGATCACAGATAAAAAGATCAGCAGCACACAAGAAATCCTGCCGCTGCTCGAAAAAGTAGTACAACAAAGCAAGCCGCTTGTTCTGATTGCTGAGGACATCGAAGGCGAAGCGCTGGCAATGCTCGTAGTGAACAAACTGCGTGGTACATTCAACGCTGTAGCTGTAAAAGCTCCTGGCTTTGGTGACCGTCGTAAAGCGATGCTGCAAGATATCGCTGCACTGACAGGTGGACAAGTGATCACAGAAGAACTGGGTCTGGATCTGAAATCCGCTACGGTTGACCAACTGGGTACTGCACGCCAAGTACGTGTAACTAAAGAAAATACAATCATCGTTGATGGTGCTGGCGACAAAACGGATATTGATGCACGCATCAGCCAAATCCGTTCCCAACTGGAAGAAACAACTTCCGAGTTCGATAAAGAAAAACTGCAAGAGCGTCTGGCTAAACTGGCTGGCGGCGTAGCCGTAATCAAAGTCGGTGCAGCAACAGAAACGGAGCTGAAAGAGCGTAAACTGCGCATCGAAGATGCTCTGAACGCAACTCGCGCTGCAGTTGAAGAAGGTATCGTATCCGGTGGTGGTACTGCACTGGTGAACGTATATCACGCAGTAGCAGCTGTAAATGTAGATGGCGACGAGAGAACAGGCGTAAACATCGTCCTGCGCGCTCTGGAAGAGCCAATCCGCACAATCGCAGCTAACGCGGGTCAAGAAGGCTCTGTTATCGTTGAGCGCCTGAAAAAAGAAGAAGTAGGCATCGGTTACAACGCCGCTTCCGGCGAGTGGGTTAACATGTTCGAAGCAGGTATCGTTGACCCTGCTAAAGTAACACGCTCCGCTCTGCAAAACGCAGCATCCGTAGCAGCAATGTTCCTGACCACTGAAGCAGTAGTAGCAGACAAACCAGAACCAGCAGCACCAGCAGCTCCAGACATGGGCGGCATGGGTGGTATGGGCGGCATGATGTAATAAAGGGTTCCAACCCTTTGTAGCATCTGCAATCCTATAGTTGAAGCAACGCATCATTTCATAAATGATTAAAACAGAAGCCGCTTATGGGATCATTGATCTCGTAAGCGGCTTTTGTATGTAAAATATTAACCATTCCATCAAGGAATAAGGGAACGTCTTCACGTTAGAGGCTAGGAATCTGCATAATTGGAGGGAAATAAGTTCCTAGCCTACCAAACGCGTGTATAGTGCTTAACCCTAGTGCGTGTTTATGATGCCAAACCCTAGTGGCGTCATTTTCTCTTATTTCCCTGATTTCATTCTCTGCTAGTTACAGCTTTCAAGCTTAAAATGCTTTCGCTAAATCAGAATTTTCTACTTTAGCGAACAATATCTTTTTTTAATAAATGCAAGCGTAGATTAAAGTAGCGACTAAACCAAGCAAGAATGAAGAGCTTGGGTATAGGAAGCAACTCCTCTTATGATGCAATCAGCACGGAACTAAGGGAGGGAAATAAGGGAAAAGGACGACTTTTGGAGCCCAGGAATCTACCAATTAGGTGGAAAATATAGATTCCTGGGCTCCACCGAAGGACGTTCCCTTATTCCTTCCCTTAGTGGTGTCTGCATCAACCAAGAAGGTTCCAACACACCTAAATAAAAATAAAAGCTGACACTCAGGGGAGAATGTCAGCTTTTTATATTGGGCACATATTTGGCAGATACGCACCCGTTTATCTATATATCATTCGGCCGATTTTGAAAGGGGGACTTTCAATCGTGTTGGATCAAGGTCATTCGATTTCAAATGTTAACCCTTGGATGTCAGCTTGTGGGGAGCAAGCTGAGTGAATAACATCGAATCGTAGAACTCATCTATAGCTTAGTATTCGTTATGGCTGTATATAGAACTGCTTATTTTTGTGGAATAGTCAGTTGGAATCCAGCAGGCAGCAGGTTGTTGGCAGCAACCAGCTCGTCTACAGTTACACCGTATTGAGCAGCAAGTTCAGTCAGGTTGGCACCTTGTGGAACGACAACAGTGATTGTTTTGTTAGTAGCATCCGTTGCTGGTGCTTGGGAGTTGGCAGGCTCCTGAGTAGTGCTAGTTGCTTCATCTTCTGGTGTACCGAACAGAGCTTGGAATTGAGCTTCTTGAGCTGCAAGGAATGCTGCGTTGTTAGCGATACGATCTTCTTTGTCTTTGCGTTTGTCTGCATTCGATTGATCGTTTGTTGCAGCGTAAGCGTGACCTCCGCCGATTGGTGCGATAGCAACTGCACCCAGACTTGCAGCTAAAGTAGCGGACAACAGGATTTTGTTAAATTTTGCGTTCATGGTAATGGCTCCTCTTTTTTGTATAGTTTTTTTATTTTTCTCATGATAGTAATGCCGTGCTGCTCTTATAAAACCAATATAACATACATTTAAGATGATTGCAATACTAAATAAAAGTAAATCTAAATAAATGTAAAACTATTTATTTAATATACTATTTATTAGCTAACTACAATATCTAAGGGGCAAACAAAAGCCTGCAACCGTACAAATAGGGTGCAGGCTCATTACAGCTAATGTATCACTGTATCGCATGCATTCCCGGTATACTCGTTTTGGTGCTTGTGATTCTTTACTAACGAAGAAGAGATCACATGCCCAACTTTTCTAGCAGATAGTATCCAACTGCTTACTGCGAGTATAAGGGAGTTACATGTCGGTCATATGTCGAAACTACAATATTGTGCTTCTACTATTAATCAGGAGCGATTTAGCGGCTACTTTGATGAATAACATCTGCCAGGCGATCAGCCACATAATTAGCACCACGCTGTAGCTCACTACCGTTCAGATCAAGCCAGCTTTTGCGCTCATCCATATCGAAGGCATTAGCGAAAAATCCACCCAATCCTCGTCCCCGACGATCCACTTCCACGAGTACCTGTAATCCATCTCCCTGGAAAGCCATAACCAATTCAAGCTCGGTTACACGGCTACTAAACTGTGAGCCTGGATGAAATTCAATCTCCTGTACATACGGCACACCGAATGGTGCACGCGAAGCATATTCCACAGTCGATGCCTTAAAGCGGAAGCCGAGCAATTCAGCCGCATCAAGCACCGTTTGCATATATGGATGTGGGTGTACTGAGATATAGTCCTGATCGGTCGGATCGACGCTCATTTCGATATCAAGTGCTGTGTGTAGCCATACTTTTTGGGAGCCAATCGTAAGCGGTGTTTGTGCAGGTAGGATGAAGGCAAACGGGACTTCGGCTTTAGCACCACTTTTGACAATCATACGATCAGATACGCGATGCTTCGCAATTGTATAGTTCACCTCATGTTTCTTATCATCCTGTTCACGGATATAGCGAGTCATCACTTCGATATAGATACTACCGACTTCCTGATCCACATTACCGCCTTCGATGTATACGACGCCTCGTACTTCATGATTAGGTGTGTATTCCTTATGCTCCAATACGGTATCAATTTTGGCAGCGCCAACTCCCACGCGTGCTAGCATCTTATTGAAAAATGACATTGAACATTTCCCCTTTATTTGAAATAGAGTACGTGAATAGATAGCCAATGACAGCATAATCCCTGTGAATGTATGATGCTGAACTTCAAATGAAGAAGGCTTATAACTATCTATTTTATTCTCATGTATGTGGAATTATACGAAGTAATCGTGTATAGCGTTTCTCAAAATTGTTATCTAGTTAATTTGGACTATTTAAAATGCAAGAAAATTGTCGAATTTTAACTGTATTACCTATTAAAAACGCTTCAAGCAACCGATATAGCTAACAATGAATGATTTCTATTATATACATGGCCAGGAGGCTAACTCATGAATATTAAAATGAAGCTGTATAGTGTTTTCTCCATCATGATATTGATTGTACTTATTGTGGCGGGGATTAGTGCGTATGCTGCACGGAGTTTGAATAATAGCTACGATGATTTGCTGAATGGTCATGTTGAAAATATTTTAGCGATCAAGGATCTTAAGTATTTTGCCGCAGATGAAACTAAATATATGCGCGGTTATTTGCTTACTGGTCAGCAAGATCAACTGGATCATTTAAAAGAAGCGAAAGAAAGCACAACTGCTCAAATCGCGATGCTGGAACAATTATTATCCGGTGATAGTGAAAAGCACCTTGGTGAATTCAAAAGCGTTCAGACCGACTATGCTGCCTTAACCGATCAGCTTATTGCCTTGAAGCAGCAGGGGGATGAGGCGAAGTATAATGAACTTGTTGCAACAAAATGCGTTCCGATGGCACAGGATCTGGCGGATAAAGCCAAGTCCATGGAGGATTACGAACGTAATCTGCTTATGCAAGAACGCGCATCTAATACGCATATTGTGAATACTGTACATTGGACATTAGTTATTGCAGGTATTGTAGCTGTATTGCTGGGTATTCTTATCGCTACATTTGTTGTGCGTATGTTCTCCAGACCGATCAAGCTGGTAGCTGAATCGGCAAAAGAAATTGCTGAAGGTAATTTAACGATTCCGGATATCCAGCTTCAATCTCGTGATGAGCTTGGGCAAATGGCAGCTTCCTTTAATGTAATGAAAAATAAGCTACGTGAATTGATGAATATGATCGCGGGTACTTCGGAGCAGATGGCAGCGGCGTCAGAGGAATTGTTTGCGAGTGCAGAAGAGGGGATTCAAGTATCCTCCAATACGGCAGGTGTGATTAGTAATATGTCTGATTCGGCAACAGCGCAGCGCAAACAAGTTCTGCAAAATAAAGAACGTCTGGATCAGAATTCGAGTAGTATCGCAGATATCGTAGCTGCGACCTCCCAAGTATCGCAGTCCTCCGAGCGTGTATTAAGCGAGGTTAAACAAGGGAACCAGAATGTACAGCATACGATCGCGCAGATGAGTGTAATCGACAACACCGTTCAGGAAACGGCAACTTCCTTATACAAACTAGCAGAGCATTCCCAGGAGATTGCAGCAATCGTGCAAGTGATTGGTGATATTGCTAGTCAAACAAATCTGTTATCACTAAATGCTTCGATTGAAGCGGCGCGTGCAGGTGAGCATGGAAAAGGCTTTGCCGTTGTAGCCAGTGAGGTGAAAAAGCTTGCCGATTATTCCAGCCGATCCGCAGGCCAGATCAGCACGAAGATTGAAGATATGATTCAAAATATGTCCTATACGGTTTCGAAAATGGAAGAGGGCGCAAGCCAGGTACAGAGCGGAACCGCAGCTGTACAGCAGATGGGCGCTATTTTTGATAATGTACAGGAAACGATTCAGGTTGTTTCGACTCAAGTACAAGAAGCATTAAAAGCATCCGATGTACTCTCTCATTCAGCAACTCGTATTATGGAAGCAGAGAATCAGATCGTAGGTATGGCAGCAACCATTATGGATAATTCCAGTGTGGCAGCAGATGCGTCGAATCAGCAGTTGAGTATGATGCAAGATATTTCGTCTTCCGCAGATTCGCTAAGTCAATTATCTATAGAATTACAAGACGAGATCGGAAAGTTCCGTCTGTAAAGCTACCATCTAATTCGTGCTCAGATATCACTTCGTATATATGCTAAACATATGTTCCCATCTCGTCCAAACCCGTTTATACTTGTAACGTATAGTGGTGTCTGATTCGCTAGTTATGCTGAATCAGATCGCAGAGGGAGGAATGGGATGTCATCCAAGAAAAAATGGGCTGCTGTGACAGCGCTAATCGCAGCAATCCTCATTTATCTCGTGACCGGAAAGCTCGATCTGTCAAACGTGATGGGCGAGCTTCAGAACGGGACGGGTAGCGTACAGCAGCAACAACAGGGAAAAGCGGATTATACGCTACAGTTTCCGATGGATCGCTATCCGAAGACAGGTGCTCATATTCAGGAAGCGATTGCAGCAGGCAAATCAGCGATCTGTACGATTGATCGCTCTGGTGCAGATGAGAACCGGAAGCAGTCACTAAAAGGTGTACCGACTCGTAAGGGATATGACCGAGATGAATGGCCCATGGCAATGTGCCGTGAAGGAGGTATAGGCGCGGATATAAAATATGTCACTCCAGCCGATAATCGAGGGGCTGGATCATGGATTAGTAACCAATTAGACAATTATCCTGATGGCACCCGCGTATTATTTGAGTTAAAATAACTAATGAATGGTTATTTATAATCAAATGATGTAAAACGGTGAAGGAGGAACGAGTGTGGAAACAGCGATGACGGCTCTACTGCCTTTATTTACAGAATTCAACGCACATACCCCGTACATTTTGTTGTATGCGGTTATGATCGTAGGTGCGAGCATTTTGTTCGGAATTTGGATTAAAAAGCTGAACGATCATAAGGATGATTCGGACAGCGGTATGTAAGCTAGCCAACTCGATGTAAGTATACGAGGGTCATATGATGGGAAGATCTGTACGTATAGCTCTACCCTGTGATCCTATCAACGATAAAAGGCGCTTCCTGTGAAGGAAGCGCCTTTTATTTATATAGATTATGCTACCTGTACAGAAGTTTCTATACAGATAGTACTATCATCGAAGTATTATTGCTGGTCTTTCAGTTCTTCGATCGAGTTTACTTTCATATACGATGGAACAACTAGACCGACTTTAACACCTTTCAGGTTCGGACCGAGATCTTCCAGCTTATCTTTGTATTTGGCATAGTAGTCCGCGTGAGTCAGTGGCAACCATGCAGCTACAGTTGCATCTGCATCGCCATTAGCTACACCGGTAAACATTGGACCTGCTTCTACCTGCAGAGCGGTTACTTTGTAGCCCAGCTTGTTCTCAAGTACATATTTTATAAGGTTCGTACTTGCGATTTCGGAATCCCATGCTACATAGCTGAGTGTGAGCGTTTTACCATTGGACTTGCTCAAGCCTTTTGTCCATTCGTTTACACGGTCTGGATTGGCTTCAGCCCATTGTTTCGCAGCTTCAGCTGGATCAGCACCATCCTGGATCGCAACCATAATTTTGCCCATTTCTTCATCTGTCCAGGAGAAACGGTCAAGGAATTGATAAGCGGTAGGATCATCCTGCTTGAGACCTTTACGTGCGAGCGTGTGAATTTCTTCTGCATCGCCGTAAGATTTCTTCGGATCTTCCAGGTATTTCAGATCATACTTACTGAACATCCAGTGTGGTGTCCAGCCTGTTACGATAATCGGTTCCTGATTACGGATCGCTTTGGCAAGTGTAGCTGTCATCGCTGCGCTAGAACCTTCGACAAGTGTCCAGTCGCTCAGACCATAATCTTCAATCGCTTTATGTGTTGCCTTCATAATACCAGCACCGGCATCAATACCAATGATCTTGTGATCTACTTGTTGACCAACAGGATCGTCGCTAGTTGCGGCTGTACCGCTACCAGGGAAGCTTGGGAATGGCTGACGATTCGGGTTACATGCCGAAATAATCATAATCAGCACAACGCAGCCGAGTAGCAGCACGTTTCTATATTTTCTCATATGTGATGTCGCTCCTTTATCCATTTATAATGAAGATTTAAGTACAGAAGTGCAAAGGGAAAGCGGCTAAATTAAGCCGCTCGTTTACTTTTACCATTAAAGAAGCTTTGGGACAGGCGATCCAGTACGATAGCCAGTACAACCACAGCCAGACCGGCTTCAAAACCTTCACCAATCTTAAGTTGTCCTACAGCACGGTATACGACAGCACCGATACCTTGTGCACCGATCATAGATGCGATAACGACCATAGACAGTGAAAGCATGATGGTCTGGTTCACACCTGCCATAACGGACGGCAGAGCGAGTGGAAGCTGTACTTTGAATAGTTTTTGTCCACCAGTGGAGCCAAAAGCATCAGCGGCTTCAACCAGTTCACTAGATACTTGTGTGATCCCCAGATGAGTCAGACGAATTGTTGGTGGCAGTGCGAAGATAACCGAAGCGACTACCCCTGGTACCACACCAAGGCTGAAGAAAGTTACAGCCGGTAGCAGATATACGAATGCAGGCATCGTCTGCATAAAGTCAAGCACAGGCGTAACGATACGCGCTGCGATCTTGCTGGATGCACACCAGATACCAAGTGGAACACCAATCACGATCGAGATCAATGCGGATGTAACGACAAGACCGAGCGTGTTCATCGTTTCTGTCCAATATCCAAGGTTATAGATGAGTAGGAATCCGAGCGCCGAGAATAACGCCATCGTCCATCGTCCTGCCATATAACCAAGGATGGCAATGATAACTACGAATAGGAACGGATGTGGAAGCATGAACAACCATGTGAAAATATCAACCACATACGTAATAATATTGGAAACACCTTTGAAAAATGCTGCCCAGTGAATGCTGAGCCACTCTACAATGACATCAACCCAGCTTGCTACAGGAATCTTAGGCATTTAAAGCAACCCCCTCATTTTCAACTTCTCCGGCAAGTGCACCCAGCAGTGCGCCGCGTACGATAACGCCAGTCAGACGTTCGCGATCATCGACAACGGCAACAGGCAATTTAGCAGTACTTACCAGTTCAAATAGATCGTTCAGCATGCGTTCAGGCTCTACATACGGAACATCCTTAATGATAATATCTTCAAGCTTCTGTTGCTGACGAACGGCAGTAGAAGCATCTTCTGCAGTAATAATGCCGAGCAATTTCTTCGCCCGGTCAATAACGAATAGATTAGAAATACCGCGTTCACGCATTAACTCCAGTGCAACGCGAGGACCACGATCCAGTGTGATTGTCTCTGGTCTACGCATCACATGTGCAGCAGTCAGGACTTTCGACAGATCGACATCTTCTACGAAGCGTTCCACGTAGGAGTTTGCCGGTTGGATCATAATTTCTTCCGGTGTACCAATCTGTACAACCGCCCCATCTTTCATCAAAGCAATACGGTCACCAATGCGCAGCGCTTCATCCAGATCGTGCGTGATGAAGATAATTGTTTTACGCATTTTCTCTTGTAGTTCGAGTAGCTCATCCTGCATATCGCGGCGAATTAGTGGATCAAGTGCACTAAATGCTTCGTCCATTAGCAGTACTTCAGGATCGTTAGCCAGTGCACGTGCCAGACCGACACGCTGCTGCATACCACCACTCAGCTCATCTGGCATTTTGTCGCCCCAGCCCTTCAGGCCAACCAGTTCAAGAGATTGCAGTGCTTTTTCGCGACGCTGTGCTTTTGCTACTTTTTGTACTTCCAATCCATATTCCACGTTGTCCAGTACCGTACGGTGTGGGAACAGTGCGAACTTTTGGAATACCATACTGATGGTTTTACGGCGTACATTACGCAGTTGTTCTTTGTTCATTTTGCGAAGGTCTTTGCCGTGTACGAGAATCTCACCAGAGGTTGGCTCGATCAGACGGTTGAACATCCGTACCAGTGTCGACTTACCACTACCGGACAGACCCATAATAACGAAGATCTCGCCCTCCTTGATCTCCATATTGACACGGTTTACACCGACAGTAATTTGTTTTTCCTTAGCCATCTTTTCTTTTGTCCAGCCTTGGTCTAGCAATTTCATGCCTTGATCTGCATTCGGACCAAACAGCTTACTTACATTTTTGATTTCCAAAATTGTAGACATTTTATTGTCACCCCTTATTAAAATGTAAAAACATATTTCCAAACTGTCTGCACTGCTGCACAGTTTCCATATTGCGACGCCTTGATGATCGTTATCGCTGCATGGAAGACCTCTGGAGCGTAGCAGAGCGAATTGCTTGTTTAATTGCTTCTTCTAACAGTATGGTTATTAACCACAAGTTGCTGAAATGAAAACTAGCTTGGTTTCAAAACGATGAAAGATTTTCATAACTGTCTTTGCAACGGGATTAATTGTAACAAATCTGATTTTGCAAATCAACCGTAAAATCCGTATAATAAGTTTGTACAGAAAAAACTGTACAGTGTTTACGATATAAATACTGCCATATCCTATAAGATGCTCCCAAATGCTCATCTTTACATTTTGTAATAATTTTTTTAGAATGAAAAAGGTCAATTTAATTCAGAATATTCTGTATGATTCGTATAAACCGTAAGGTTTTATATTGTTATAGGAATAATTTTGAAGGTTTTGACGTTAACCAACACTACACTTAACTGTATATATAGAATGGAGTGGCGAGCATGAGCTTGAGCCAATTAGATGAAAGCCAACTAGAAGTCGTGCAAAAATTGAGAAAACGAGTCATTGAAGTAATCGGTCGCAATATGGACCTATACGGCGTATCCGACTCCACTGGTCACCTGTACGGATTGCTTTTCTTTTCCGATCGTCCAATGACACTGGATGATATGGGACGCGAAATGGCAATGAGCAAAACGAGTATGAGCACAGGAGTACGCAATTTACTTGATCTTCATATGGTCAATAAGGTATGGGAAAAGGGATCGCGCAAGGACTTATATGAAGTGGAATATGATTGGTACCAGACGTTTACCGACTTCTTTGTTATCAAATGGCGCAAAGCCGTTGAGAGCAATCTGCTAATTCTTCGTAAGTCAGTGAAGGAGATCGACAAGCTAACTGCTGATATGGAAGAGTCTCCAATACGTGATGTGCTCCTGAATGATAAAGAGAAGATGAAGGAGTCGATTAAGTATTATATGTGGCTTGATCGACTAATTGATGCGATGGAGGAAGGTACGATTTTCGATCTGGTGCCCAAAGAAGAATAGATAAGAATAAGACGATGATACGAAAGCATTTATTCACTGCATTCATAAGTATGCAGAGGAGTGAATGCTTTTTTTGTTATGTCTATAGGTAAAAAGGTTGATATAGAGCGGATTTAAAATGGGACTTAGTCGGATTGATAAAAATAAACTTAAACTTTATACGTAACGCAAAATTTATCTATGTATGGATAAAATATCTAGCCAGTGGTTAATTCAGGTGATAATATAATTCTTATGTAACAAAATCTTCCTAAAAATCATGTGGATGGAGAAGGAGGTTAATAAAACTAACATATACAGGGTTATAGATCATAATTGCACGAGGTGAAATGAAAAAGGATTTGTGTAAAGCAAAATATTTATACCGATCCATTTTATGGTTTGCAGCAGGAGTATACTGATCCAATTCATACACTATTATCGAAATGAGGGACGTAATTTGACGAAGACGAAATTTCACGTTTTACGTAAGCTGTCTACTGCTTCTCTAGCTGTTTTGATCACTGCAGGAACAATCTGGGCGCCTGGCGCTGCCTTTGCTGCGGAACAAGGAACGATCGAATCCCCGTATACGTTACAGCAAAAGACGCTTCCTGATCGTCTGCTCGGTTTGCAAGGTACAAGTGCCGAGCAAGTTATTTCGCCGAAAATCAACACCAGTGGTACATCGAATATTCGTGTTATTGTCCAGTTGACCAATCAGCCAGCAGCTGTTGGTGATTATGCTGCGAAGATGGGCTTGCAGGCAATGGCTGCGGAATCGACAGAGAGTGCAGTAAACAGCCAGCAGAATGATCTGGTTACTCGCGCACTGGCAGCCGGTATTAATCTGCATGTGAACTATCGCTATAACACGGTACTAAATGGAATGGAAATTACGATTCCAGCTAATCAGGTTCCCAAATTGGCCACACTAGATGGTGTCAAATCCATATTCGAAAATAATACATACTATACCATTCCAGTACAGGACCCACCTTCCCTTACGGCGAGTCAGGCTACATATGATGCCTCTCCGTTATCCTTGATCGGTGCTGAGAAGGCATGGGAAAAAGGATTGACCGGTAAAGGCGTAAAGGTTGGTGTGATCGACAGTGGTGTTGATTATGAACACCCTGATCTGAAAGACGCTTACAAAGGCGGATACGATTCATTTGACAAGGATAATGATCCCTACGAGGCCCCTCCACTGTCCATAGAGGATGATCCGTACGGTATCGGTTTTGCGGGTACTTCGCATGGTACGCATGTATCCGGTACGATTGTTGGTCGTGCGGCAAACAAAGAAAGTGATATCGTCCAAAAGGGTGTTGCTTATGAAGCCGACCTGTACGTGTATCGCGTGCTGGGACGTAACCCGCAAACTGGCCGTGCTTCCGGTTCTTCTGCACAGGTCATCGACGGTATTGAGCATGCTGTCAAAGATGGTATGAATGTGATTAACCTGTCGCTTGGCTCGGATGCAGAGAAGAATGTTAACTCTCCAGATTCGGTTGCGATCAATAATGCTGTATTGAGCGGTGTGACTGCTGTTATTGCGAATGGTAATGCAGCGAAGGCAGGTTATTACTATTATTCTATGGGATCACCAGCGGCAGCACAGCTCGGTATCTCTGTAGGAGCTTCTTCCACGCCGTACAACTTATATGAAGCAAGTGTAACGGCTTCAGTATATGGTGGTGCATCAACAGCTACGGCGACTTCGCCGGTACGTTATCTGAATGGTGACGCACCAAGTGTGAGCGCCGATGTGTACGGTGACTCCACTCACGGACTTAGTCTGATGGGCTGGTATGTAGGACAAGAGAATTTTGCTTCCATTCTAGGCACGTCTGCACAAGAAGGTGTGTATGTTGGACTTGGAACAGATGCAGATTATGAAGGCAAAGATGTGAAAGGGAAAGTCGTTCTCATTTCACGTGGTAATCTGGCGTTTGTAGACAAAATGGCGAATGCTCGTAAAAATGGCGCCAAAGCAGCAATTATTTTCAATGGTAATACCAAAGCTAGCAATCCAAACGAAGTGGATCTGTCCGAGAGCATTAGCGGTCGTGACGGTCATATCGGGCCATCTGCATTTATTGGCGAAGGCTATGACTATGTACCAACCTTCGATATGGCAGGTACAGAAGGACGTGCACTTGCGCGGGCAGCACTGGCTAGTGCAGACGGCAAGCTGACGTTCACATTTGGCGGAGAATATCCGAAAACGGAAGTGCCAGGCGACAATATGGCAGACTTTAGCTCCCGTGGTCCGAACCAGGATGGATCACTCGGTATTAAGCCAGATGTAGCTGCACCAGGTGTAGGTATTCGTTCTTCCGTTCCGGCATATGGTAAATACATTAAAGATGCTTCATACAGCGAAGCTTATGCACGTCAAAATGGTACAAGTATGGCTTCACCGCACGTAGCGGGTATGGCGGTATTGCTCAAGCAAGAGCATCCAAACTGGACACCATTCGATATTCGCGCAGCACTGGCGAATACAGCAGATACGATTGCAGATCAGGATGGTACACCATATGATGTGTATTCGCAAGGAGCAGGACGAGCGAATGTCGGCTCTGCCGTATACACACCAGCTGTACTACAAACAATCGAGGATATTACGATTCTTGATAAAAATTGGAACAAAACGAAAGTAACCAACTACAACTCTTCCGCAGCCTTTGGTCTGATCTCGGCGGGAGGCAAGGCTGTAACGAAGCAATTGCAATTGAAAAATACATCAGGTGCTACAGTAACGTATCAGGCAAGTGTGAAGCTGCATCCGTCTGTTACCTCTGATCCGTACAATCCAGTTGCTACACCGGATGTGAGTAACATTACGGCTGTACTCGAAGGTGCTGGAGCAGGTGGAGCGGTAACTGCGGCGCCAGGTAAAGTTGCAAAGTTCAGCTTGTCTGTACAAGCTTCTGCCAATGCGACTGAAGGTCCGTATGAAGGCGAAGTTGTATTGACAGCAGCGGGCTATCCAACGCTGCATCTGCCATTCGTAGCACAGGTAGGTAAAAGCAATCCAGACAGCGGACTTGGTATCCAGGAAGTATCCGTAAGTGAGCCCGTTGTACGTCTGAATGGTAAGCAGGATTCTACTGATGTTCGTTTCCGCCTAATGAACAAGGATAGCAATGTCATTGAACTCTATGTATACGATCTGAACGATGAATATGTCGGTACGCTTGCACAGATGGTGCAACCGCCGTCTGATGAAGGCTACCCAGCATTTGCACCAGGTTATTATGAGATCAGTGATATCGACAATGTGTATATGGGTCAGGATGCCAATGGCAAACCGATCTATAAAGTTCTAGACAAAGGCGTGTATAAGCTAGAGCTGATTGTCTATCATATGGATGCAGACGGCAAGGTTGCTGAAAGCTCCATTAAGCGCGCGTATGACTCCTATCGTATTGATGGTACAGAAAAGGATCGTGTGAATACGGCGGCTAGAATGTTCAATTATATTATTGAAGGCAATACGGTACTGGGACAACCTGTGCTGAATCTGCCACAGGATGGACGTGTACAATATAAAGTCTTGTCCAGTAGCGATGTAAAATACGTAGATAATACGGGTAAATTGATCAAGCATCCGTATACAAGCTACCGTATTGCTCGTTTGCAGGTACAAATTACTTCGCTAAATGATCCAACCGTGAAGCGTACGGTACAGGCGCTTGTGAAGATCAATCAGCCGAAGTAAAGGTTAGACGAGGCTCTTTGAACGCGTTAAGCTTCCGAGCATTGACCCTGCTTTATGACAGGAACTGTACAGATGAGCGTACAGTTTGTGTAGGCTAAGTACAATGCCTAATCATGTGTTACAGTACAAATCACCCTTTGAAAAACATTCCGTATCGAAATGGGAATGCTCTTTTCAAAGGGTGTTTGTCGTTGCAACTGTCCCATTGTCAGAAGACTTATGGACTACGTATTGAAATAAGAGTAGGGGAAAATAGTCCATCTCATATATATCCAAAGATACATATTATTTAAAAAGCAAATGTGGCGAAAATAAAGAAATATTTTATTAATTACTAAAAGTGGATAAATCCAGTTGATAAAAGCTTAAAATTCGCTTGTTTATACCTGATGGATAAATAATACTTTCACTAAATTAAGTATCGTAAAAAAATTGTTATCTGCGGAAAAAGTCTCTGTTCAGTTTTGCCATGACGATGATAGGATAGCTCTGCTTCATTACAAAAAATATATGAAATGAGGTAGAATGCTTGAAGACATGGAATATACGGAACAGGTTTGGGCTCTGGTCGATGATCGGTGTGCTGAGTGTTAGCATGGTGGCTGGGCCAGCAGTAGCTGGAGCGGCTTCAGGAACAGAGAATTCTCCCTACATGATTCAATCAAGTGATGTGCAAAAGCCTTCAATGAATCTGGCAAGTGGACAGGCTCATATGATCTCGCCGGAGATCAATACGCAGTCCAGTAATCCTGTATCTGTTATTGTGCAATTAACGGATCAGCCTGCAGCCGTTAGTCTGTATGCTGCAAAGCAAGGTGATCCAGAGAAGCTGGAAATGGATCAAAGCGATGCGATTTCAGATCAGCAAACCGTCGCATCTCAGCAAAATGTCATTTTACAGCAAGCGCGTAATCAGAGTATTTCGTACAAAGTAAATTATCGTTATAACACGGTACTGAACGGAATGGAGATGACCCTTCCGGCAAACCAGATTCCAGCGCTTGCTCAATTGCCAGGGATCAAGTCGATTTATAAAAATAAAACGTATACGATCATGCCTGTGCAAGAGGATACGGCGACCAAGGCTACATATGACCCTACGCCATTATCGCTGATCGGTGCACAGAATGCCTGGGCAAAAGGACTTACAGGTAAAGGAGTTAAGGTGGGCGTAGTGGATACAGGGATCGACTATGAACATCCTGATCTGATTGGCGCTTATAAGGGTGGGTATGACTCGGTCGATCATGATAATGATCCATACGAGGCACCGCCGATTTCGGTACAGGATGATGTGTACAAAAAGGGTTATCCAGGTAGTATGCACGGTACGCATGTGTCCGGTACCATCGCTGGTCGTGCGGTGAATACGCAAGGTGAAATTGTCCAAAAGGGAGTCGCATACGGCTCGGATCTGTATGTGTACCGCGTCATGAAGCGCGATCCGGTTACAAATTCCGAGACAGGTGATTCGGCAACGATTATTGATGGAATTGAGCATGCGGTCAAGGACGGCATGGATGTAATCAATCTGTCGATCGGATCGGATGCAGACAAGGATGTGAATTCGCCAGATACGATTGCGGTTAACAATGCAGTGCTCAGTGGAGTGACGGTTGTTATCGCGAATGGGAACGCGGCAGCGCCAGGTTCCTACTATTATTCCATGGGTGCACCAGCAACCTCGCAACTAGCAATTGCTGTAGGTGCATCAAGTACGCCATTTACCCGTTATCTGGCGACTGTAAGTGCTGATGTATACGGTTCAGCTGGTACAGCCAATCGTGTTACAGCTGATGTATACAGCTCTGACAAATCCGCATCGGTCAATACAGATGTATACGGCGATAATGTGAATCGTTCCTATGCGCTTCAGATGCTTGCGTGGCAGACGAATCAGACCGATTTTGCCTCAATTCTCGGTAAAAAGCCGCTCGAAGGCGTGTTTGCTGGTTTTGGAGATGATACGGATTACCAGAACAAAAATGTAAGCGGCAAGATCGCCATCATTTCGCGTGGCAAGCTTACCTTTGATCAAAAGGTCGAAAATGCAGAGAAACATGGTGCACTGGGCTTGATTATATTTAATGGTAATGCAGACCCGAGCAATCCAAGTAAAGTCGATCTGTCCAAAAGCATTCCTGGACGCGATGATTATATCGGAGGTACAGCCTTTATGGGGGATGGCTTCAAAGCTGTACCAACATTTGACATGAAGGGGGCAGAGGGGCGCGCACTGATTCGTGCTTCACTGACTAATCCGGATCAGCCGATCCAGTTTACCTTTGGTACAGATTATCCGAAACAGGATGTGAGCGGCGATCATATGGCAACATTTAGCTCACGTGGGCCGAATCAAGACGACGTGCTGGGGATTAAGCCAGATCTGGTAGCTCCTGGTGTAACGATTCGTTCGACGCTTCCAGCCTACGGCAAGTATAGTAAGGATGCTGATTATGCACATGCGTATGGACGCGAGAGCGGTACGAGTATGGCATCACCGCATGTAGCGGGTATGGCTGCACTACTCAAGCAGGAGCATCCAGATTGGACTCCATTCGATATTCGCGCAGCACTGGCGAATACGGCAGATCCATTAGTGGATGAATCCGGTCAACGATACGATGTGTACTCACAGGGGGCAGGCCGAACGAATGTAGGTGCCGCGATCAATACACCGGCTCTACTCGAAACTGCCGACGAAATTACGATTCTGGATAAAGACTTTAACCGTAAAACGGTAACGAATTATAACCCATCGGCTTCGTTTGGTGTGATCAAGCCGGATGGTAAGCCTCATGATGAGACATTACAGCTTAAGAATACGTCCAGTTCAGCAGTTACGTATAAGGCGAGTGTGAAAATGCACCCGTCAGTCACATCCGATCCATCCGCACCCGTAGCAACACCAGATGTAACAGCGATTCAGGCATCCCTGCAAGGACTTGATCCGAACGGTACGATTACAGCCGCAGCGAACACAGCTGTTTCGTTCAATCTGGAAGTGACGCCTTCTACATCGGCTGCCAATGGTGTGTACGAAGGAGAGGTACAATTGACAGCCGATGGTTATCCAGCGCTTCATTTACCTTTTGTCCTTCATATCGGCAAGGATCAACCGGATACAGGACTCGGTATCCAGCAGGTTAAAGTGAATCATCCTGCGATCCGCTTGAACGGAAAGGAAGATGCAGCGAATGTCACATTCCGTCTGATCTCGACCAATGTGAATGCGATTGAGCTGGATGCGTTCACGCTGGATGACGAGTATGCGGGGACGCTTGTGCAGACGATCAAGCAGCCGACAGCTACAGCTTCGCCCGCCTTCTCACCAGGCTATTATAATCTGACGGGAATTGATAATATCGTGACTTTCTTCGGTGACGATGGTAGTGGTCAAGTACGAGTGTTACAGCCGGGTACGTATAAGTTACGCCTGAATGTATACAATATTGATAAAGACGGCAATATCAAAAAGAGCGCGACTAAAGTTGCCAGCACAGCCTACCGAATCGCAGCTACAGAGCAAGATCGCGTAGCAACGGGCGCTGCTCAGTTCAAAACGATCCAAACCGGTAATCAGACAGTAGGTCAACCCGTCTTAAACTTGCCGCAGGATGGACGTTTGAACTATAGCATTCTGTCCAGCAGTGATCCAAAGTACGTCGACAATAAGGGGAAGCTACTCAAGCTGCCAAGTTCGTCGTACACGATTGTACGTCTTCAACTCAAGATTAGCTCGATCAATGATCCATCGGCTTCTCAAACGGTATCCGCATTGATTAAGGTAAAAGGTAAAGGGAAGTAAGCGTCATTAGCATCGACAACATCGACGTACAAATCGAGCCTTAATGTATGACTCCTGCGATGGTTCATGACGTTACAAGTGTAGGATTACATGAATGCAGGTTACAGGAAGAGGAAGTAAAATAAACAGGCATCCAGTCCTTATAGGGAATGGATGCCTGTTTGCTATGGTATTCAAATGGATACACGAAGTACTCCTAATGCAAAGGGGGAGAACTGAGCTGAATGCATTAGAGAGTAATCGCATTGCTTGATTGCAACGATCAGTTATCGTGCTTCACACCGAGCTGTCGGTACAACAACGATTGCTGAAGCACGGCTTCGGCATACTTTTCATGATCCGGTTGCTGCAAAATAAAGGTCAGATCGTCATGGAAATCTTGCAGCATATAGCCCTCTGGCAAGTCCTCGAATAAGCTGTGAAAATCCGCCGTTGGCAGCGGCTGTTCGCCTGTTGCCGAGCGCTCTAACCAGTTAATCCAATCGGATACGGCCAACACCCCGGTCATGCATAGATCCTCTTGCAAACTAATCGCATCTTGTAATTGTTCGTACGTCTCTGGATCACGATGACGTTCAAAAGCTTCAATCACAATCGTATACAGGGCATCCGCAGCTGCGGCAACATCGCCTGTCACAGGCGTTTCCAATTGCTCATGGAAATCCTGCAGCTTCAACTGCCCGCCTTCATCGTATAACAAAGGGACAACGGAGCACTGATGTAAAATATCAATGAGTGTATCCTCTGATAGCGTTCCTTCTGCAAACCATTGTTCTAGTTTATGTGGTGACATCGTTATCCTCCGGCTTCATCGGTTAATGCAATCTGTATTTCGATAGACTGACTAACCTTGATAATCAGATCGCTATACATCCATCCTCGGATCGTATAGGATTCCGTAACGATTATACACTACATCATTAGGACATGCCCACGGTTTACGATAGATCAAGTGGAATTAACACTCCCACTGCGAACCTGAAGGGGATGGACACTGGCTTGCGATCAGTCGGGTACGAATATGCACAAGACAACCACAATGCTTGCATGTCGTACCGAATTGTAGCGAAGGACAGGCCATGCAGCGCTGGAAACGAGCTTCTTGTATCGGCTCAGAAGCTAGTTCCTCGGGTTGTTTTCCTGTGAGTGCAAGCTCAACGAGTCGATTGATCTTCTCCTCAGATAGTACAGGACTGCGATTACATCCTTTACAGCCCTGATTTGTATCCGATGCGTTCGGGTGCGACTTGCGAGATAATGTACTCATTCGTCTGCCTCCTCTAAACTGTAGGACAGATTAAGACAGCGTAATACGTGCTACCGAAGCAGGTGGAAGCTCAAAGCTCAGTACACCTTCTGCCGACAGATTGACTTGGAATGATTGTGGTGCTACGCGTTCAGGCTGTTCAAATGTATTGTACGCATCCAGTGCATCGCCAGTGAGTACAGTTCCCTGCGCGGTGTACGACCCGCCTTCCACATGACAGCTAAATGATTCTGCTTCATCATGGCTCAGGTTACATACCGTAATATGAACCTGACCCTGTGCATCACGGGAAGCTGCTGCGCTGATCTTCGGAATCGACTGCGCGCCAAGCACATAGTCAGGGCTCTCCCATTGCAGCTCTAGACGCTCGCTATCTTGATGCACCTGGTACATATTAAATACATGATATGTTGGTGTGAGTAGCATCCGATCGCCTTCAGTCAGCACCATAGATTGCAGTACGTTGACCATTTGAGCGATATTTGCCATTTTTACGCGGTCTGCATATTTATAGAACAGGTTCAGGTTCACACCTGCAACCACGGCATCGCGAATCGTATTTTGCTGGAATAAGAAGCCTGGATTTGTACCTGGCTCTACATCTGTCCAGATCCCCCACTCGTCGATGATCATGCCGACCTTTTTCTCGGGATCATATTTATCCATGATTTTGGAATGCTTCACGATTAGCTCTTCCATAAATAATGTATTTTTGAGGGTACGGAACCATTCTTCTGTAGCGAAGCCAGTAGCAGGGCCTTTTACCGGGAAGAAGTCGCCGGATGGAATCGTGTAATAATGTAGACTCAAGCCATCCATCATATGGCCGGCTTCGCGCATCATCACTTCAGTCCATTTGTAATCATCTGTGTTCGCACCACAGGCAATTTTGTACACTTTATTGTCGCCATAGTTACGCACATAAGTCGCATAATGACGATACAGATCAGCATAGTATTCAGGACGCATATTACCACCGCAACCCCAGTTTTCATTACCTACGCCAAAGTATTTGACATTCCACGGCTCATCGCGTCCGTTACGACGACGCCAGTCTGCCATCGGAGACGTACCGTCTTGCGTCATATATTCGACCCATTGTTGCATCTCATGTACCGTACCGCTACCCACATTACCACTAATATACGGCTCGGTTTCAAGCAGCTCACATAGACGCAAGAATTCATGGGTACCAAAGTGATTTGTTTCTTCTACACCGCCCCAGTGGCTGTTGACCATACGTGCACGTTCTTCCGGCTTACCAACGCCATCTTTCCAGTGATACTCATCGGCAAAGCAACCACCCGGCCAGCGAAGCACGGGAATATTCAGCTCGCGTAGTGCTTCCAGCACATCGTTACGGATACCTTCAGTGTTCGGAATTGGCGAATCGGTGCCGACCCACATCCCTTCATAGATACACCGACCGAGATGCTCTGCAAATTGCCCGTGCAGATGACGACTTAATGTTCCAGTAGTTTCATTTGTGTTCACATTCATGTTAATCATATTACAATTCCTCCTTTAATGGGAAAAGCCTTGTTTGGATTAAATGATGCTAGTGACAGTAGGGACATTTCAACATTCATACGGAAACGTTTGTATTTTTATTAACATAAGGATATAGTGAAAAGATAAATAAAAAGGTTACATATTCGCTAATGGAGGAGCTTGCCCATGAATCTGGACATTTCGGACAAATCACTGCCGGTATACGAAGCTCTGGCTAGCAGTGTACGACACAAAATCATTCAGCTACTGGCGAATCGACCGATGAATATTCGCGAGCTGGCTGAAGCCGTAGGTCTGACAAGCGCGATCGTATCTATGCATGTTAAAAAGCTAGAAAAGGCAGCGATTATCTCGACCAGTATGCAGCCCGGTAAAGGCGGCGTACAAAAGGTATGTTATCTTCAAGTAGAGGAAGCGAATATCACATTCCCAAACAAAGTAGAGCATGTACGCTATTATCATGAAAGCGAGATCTCAATCGGTCATTATACCGATCTTGCCGTTGAACCGACCTGTGGACTTGCTTCCATCGAGAACTTTATTGGGCAGATTGATGATACACGCTACTTCTTTGATGCTGAGCGTTTTCAAGCGAAAATTTTATGGTTTAGTGAAGGCTTTATCGAATATAAAATTCCGAATTTCTTACTATCTACCGAGAATCCGATGGAACTGATCATGTCGATGGAGATTGCTTCGGAAGCCCCGCTAACGGATAATCGCTTCCCATCTGACATTACGTTTTATTTGAATGATGTACGGCTAGGTACATGGACAAGCCCTGGCGATTACGGCGACAAGCGCGGGAAGTATAATCCTGCCTGGTGGCCTGATATTATCAACCAGTATGGCCTGCTCAAGCATTTGCAGGTGACTCGCGAAGGCACCTTTATGGATGGTACGCAGTTGTCCGATGTAACGCTCGATCAGGTGAATGTTCGTGATCGACAATGGACGTTACGACTCGCGGTAGAGTCTTCATCTGAGCATGTTGGCGGATTAAGCTTGTTTGGACGCGGCTTTGGTAATTACAATCAGGATATTGTATTCCGATTGTATTACGATAAGATCGTTCGTCCATCCGCACCGCTCGCCGAACAGCCACAGCCGGAGAAGCAAGAACAGCGTTAATGCATTTGATCCTCATCTCATGATATGAGGATCGTCTCACTATATAATTGATAGCGCTTGCAAATGAAGGGGAGGAAACGATACGAATATCGTTTCACTCCCTTTTTGCGTTTTACGCTTTGCGCAAACGGATCACGTTCCATGAAGCTTTGCTCAGACGTGCAGTCAGTACGCCGCCATCGAGCGTGGAGTTACCACCACTATGTGGTTTTACCTGCTCATTATCGGCAGTGTTTACCGCTTTGAGATCGTCATTTTCCATTACGATATGCTCTTCAATCACATAACCTTCAAAGGAACGAACATCACAGTTCAAATCCAGTGCATCTGTCAGATGGCGATTGACGGCGAAGATGGTCAGGTGCTCGTTCTCTTCATCATGCACAACCGCGCTATCCAGATAAGGCACATCGGTGTAGTCTTTAGCGTCATACACTGGAGAATCAATAACTGGCTTCAGGGATACGCCGCGTCCATACACAGAAGCGTGCATATATGGATAGAAGATCGTTTGCTTCCAAGCGCGTCCACCAGTTTCGGTCATGATTGGTGCAATAACGTTCACGAGTTGTGCCATACAAGCCATTTTCACACGATCTGCGCGACGCAGGAACGTGAGCAACATACTGCCGACCAGCAGTGCATCTTCAAAGTTATACACATCTTCAAGCTGTGGTGGGGCGATGCTCCATGGGTCCATTTTGCTATCTGCTTCATTGGAGTGATACCATACGTTCCACTCGTCAAAGCTCAGGTACATATTCTTTTTACTGCGTTTCTTCGCTTTGATGTAATCGCAAGTGGAGATAACGGTATGGATAAAATGATCCATATCGACAGCGCGTGCCAGATAGTTGGCTGGATCATTTTCACCATTGCCATAGTATTGGTGCAGGGAGATGAAGTCGACCTCATCATAGGTGTAATCCAGCGTCGTTGCTTCCCACTGTGGGAAGGTTGCCATACCTGTATTCGAGCTACCACATGCTACAAGCTCGATCGAGGAATCGACCAGACGCATTGCTTTTGCCGCTTCAAGAGCCAGCTTGCCATAATCCTCTGCATTTTTGTGTCCGATCTGCCACGGGCCGTCCATCTCATTACCCAGACACCAGGTTTTGATGCCATGTGGATCAGCATAACCATGCTCTTTGCGCAGATCGCTATAATATGTACCGCCTGGATGGTTGCAATACTCCACCAGATTGCGAGCCGCATCAATGCCACGCGTCCCCAGATTGACTGCCATCATCACCTCAGAGCCGACTTCACGCGCCCAGTTAGAGAATTCATTCGTACCTACTTCATTTGGCTCGATCGTTCTCCATGCTAGCTCCAGACGTTTCGGACGAAGCTCAACCGGGCCTACACCATCTTCCCAATTGTAGCCGGATACAAAGTTCCCTCCCGGATAACGGATGATTGGAACCTGTAGCTCCTGAATGAGCTGCTTCACATCATTACGATAACCTTTTTCATCAGCAAGTGGATGCCCAGGGTCATAGATACCGCCGTAGACAGCCCGGCCCAGATGCTCGATAAAGGAGCCATAAATTCGTTTGTCTACCTCAGCAATACGGAAGGACTTGTCAACAATCATTTTAGCTTTGATACTTGTTTGAGACATGGTGTTCATCCTTTCATCTTCAATGTGGAGGTGATGCAGGGTGGAGTCTTACAGCCATTTAGTTCTGCAACAACAAATGGCTGCAAAAGCGTGCTTTATAATTTGAATGTATCATATGGTGGAACCATAGGTCAATTATAATATTAATAATTAATATTTTTATTAACTATTGATTTAATCTTTTTATAAACGATTACTTCTAGTAGAAGAAAATCTGCAATACCAGGTCATGCTAAACAGAATTTTTAGAATGGGAAAATAGCATCCGATTGCTAATCCAATCTGTTGCTCAGGCGTAACCTTTTGCGCATTAAACTTTGCTATAATGCCTGCATAGAAGCGCTTGAGTGGCTTGTATGATGATGTGAAGGATGAACGCTCCTATATCACAATTGAAGGGTGGATGAGGTATGACGTCAAAAGATCGTTTTCCCGAACCTGTACGTGAAGTGATTGACTTTATTGAGTGCGGAAAATTGTTAAGTGGGCCTTACCTGGTTGAGGCTCCGTCTACGAATCAAGCTGTACAAACGCCAGTTGATTACATAGAAGTCAGTACGGCAGCAATACAATTTAATGCGCTAGAGGAAGCGTTGCTATGTTATCAGGATCAAGATGTAGAGCCGCCATATTATTTTTTACCTGATATTACAGCAGAGGCGTTAGGGGATATTCCTGTTGCCACAAGCGAAGAGCAGCGCGAATTGAATCGTGCACTGATCGAATATGAAGAAGAGCATAATTTTTATGAGGTTATTAAGGAAAGAATGATTCCGTTAGCTACGGAGCTGAACATCGAGATGAGATATGTCGACCTGTTAGCAGATATGATCAGCGGCGATCTATATCATTGTGTCAAGGCGAGGCTATTGATGGAAGATTCGCATCCGTACTTTGAACAAATGCTGAATGTATATCGCCAGCAAGGGTTGCCTGTAGGCTGGATCGGAAGCGAATCGCCGGAAGATGGAGAGTTTGTGATCTATACGCGTGATAAGTAAAGTTTGGTATATCCATTGTCACGTGAGGTCTAGTTGTTCTTATACACTTTCTTAGCGTTCAACCAGAGTGTAGATTTGCTTCTTCCTATTTACAAGTCCAATCGGTTCCGATATGATATATTTATAATTATTCTAAATATAAATACAAGACACTGATCAAAGTATGGATATTTGCCTGGCAAAATCCTTTTTCATTTCACTCCGTTCTAGGAGATGGCGAACGTTTTGGATGATGGTCTCTTTTACAGTTAGATACGGTATTGTACCGTGTGCGTGAATATACAGATATCGGTATCTATTTATATGATGTTCGGTATGATAACCGCATACCTTGTCAATATAAGATGCAGATGAACGGCTAAACGGAAACGACGAAATGGACATGGTGCTTGGATAGAAGGAATCAAATCAACCGGAAGGTGTGAAGAATATGATGGTGTTAACGGAACAGGTAGACCGGATCAAGGAACGCTTGAAATCCAAAGGCTACAAGCTGACGCCACAGCGGGAAACGACAATCCGGGTATTGTTGGAACATGAAAAAGATCATCTGAGCGCAGAGGAAGTTTTTTTACTCGTAAAAGAAAGATTTCCGGAGATCGGCATGGCGACGGTATACCGGGTGCTCGATCTACTCAATGAGCTACAGATCGTACAAAAGGTTAATTTTGGCGATGGAGCGGCACGCTTTGACCTACGCGCTGCGAATAGCCCCCATCTTCATCATCATCTCATTTGTACACGCTGCGGTAATGTGGAAGAGATTATGGAAGACTGGCTGGTTACATTGGAGAAGCGTGTGGAGCGTGAATATGGCTTTACCGTGACCGATCACCGACTTGATTTTCAAGGCGTATGCTCGGCTTGCCAGGCAAAGGAACGTGAGAAAGCCAAAGGCGGCAAAAACTGCCAGGCCGTTTCTTAAAAGCTCCGCACTGCAAAGCGCAGTAGTCACACATACGCTGCAAGACGAAAGAGCCTGCAAAGGCTCTTTTTTGGCGTGTGGGTTATTTTTTGGGACCTAATAGCCGACATTATACAATAAAAGTATGATTTGGCAGCCAGCTTATGTATTGATGGATGGAACGATAATCTTAATTCAGCGTACATAGCTAGTATAGATTTACATATAGAAATATAGAAAAGGGGTTAGAACAATGGCCTTGTTTGAAGTTGTAAAATATGATGGTACACCCGATGTGTACGCGTGGAAGCACCCGAATCACGAGCTTAACACCTGGACACAAGTCGTTGTAAATGAATCCCAGGAAGCTATTTTATTTAAAAATGGACAAGCATTTGATACGTTCCAAGCAGGACGGCATACGCTAAGCACGATGAATATTCCACTACTCAATAAAGTGATCAATCTACCCTTTGGTGGACAATCGCCGTTTGCTGCCGAATTGTGGTACGTGAATAAGGTGAACAATCTGGATGTGAAATGGGGAACGACTGCGCCTATCCAGCTTCAGGACCCGAAATATAATGTGATCGTACCTGTTCGTGCCTTTGGACAGATGGGAATTCGAATCGAAGATTCAAGGCAATTTCTGATCAAGCTAGTGGGAACATTGCCTCAATTTAATTTATCGGATATTTCGAGATATTTTCGCGGCGTATTGTTAATGAATATGAATGAATGTATTTCGTCTTATCTGGTACATCGCAAAATTAGTATTTTGGAGATCAATGCATACATTAGTGAAATTTCTTCGTTTGTGCAGGAAAAGCTCTCACCTGTATTTGCCGAGTATGGAATTAAGGTCGTCAATATGTTCGTGGACTCGATCAATACGCCAGAAGAGGACGAGTCAGTTCAACGACTGCGAGAAGCACTTGCTAAAAAAGCTGAAATGGATATTATCGGCTATACGTATCAGCAGGAACGTAGCTTTGACACGCTTGAAGGTGCAGCCAAGAATGAAGGCAGTACACAGGCAGGAGTTATGGGGGCGGGACTTGGGCTTGGTATGGGCATGGGAATCGGTGCTCCATTTGGTCAAATGATGGGACAGGTTGGGCGTGTAATGGATGTGCAGCCGAATGATGTGTCTGGCGGGCCAACTGCTAACAAATCGCATCCGTGTAGCAATTGTGGTCAATCGCTCATTGCCGGCTCTAAATTTTGCCATCATTGCGGAGATGCCTATCTAGCTTGCGAGCATTGTGGTGCAGATAATCCAGAGGGAGCAGTACAGTGTCATAGCTGCGGTAAAGGGTTATCTCAGCCATGCGGTACATGTGGAGCTTCCTTAAAAGCAGACGCTCGCTTCTGTCCGGAATGTGGTACGCCAACCTCGGTCGCATGTGTGAATTGCGGTCAGCCGATGAAGCCAGGTCAGAAATTCTGTATGGAATGTGGACATTCAGCACCCGGGCAAGGAGGGCAAGCCTGATGAATCGCAGTAGAGGAATTGCAATTATAGCGCTCATGTATGCGATGACAGTGCTCGTTACGATCATTGGCTTTGTTCTGCTCAGTCATAGTGTACCTGTTGATAGTCGATTCTGGATATCTCTAGCAGGCTTGCTGCTTGCTGAAACGCTATTCTGGACGCTGTCTGGATGGGGAGCACTACGTGGACAGCAATTTGCCTCAACCATGCCTGCCTTTATGGCGCAGATGGTCGTAGCGGGAATCTATAGCTTACTGGTCATTGGCTATATCCTTATATTATGGCTGTTGCTGCGTGTACCGGCTTCTCTGTATGGTTGGCTCCATCTGGCAACATTTTTCGCAGCAGTAGGAAGTATAGCTTCACTGAGTTGGTTTATGCAGTCTGAACGAGATACAGATGCACAGGAACGTATCAAAAAGATCGGCATCGCTGATATTCGCCAGGGGCTAGGTGAGATTGGATCGTATATTCGCAACTGGCAGGAGCCGCATCGCGGCGAAGTGACTCGCTTGTTATCCCAACTCGAAGAAAGCGTACGTTTTAGTGATCCTGTGACACATCCAGATGTATGGAAGGAAGAAGAGCAGCTTACACAGGAGATACATCGGCTACGCGAACGGATGATGCAGCTGCCAGATGCAGATGAACAACAGATGAATCGTCAGCTAGAGCAATTGCGCCAGCATTTTCAGACCGCACATGATATCCTTCGTCAACGCAATGCAAGGCTTGCTGCTGCGAAGTCGTAATGGCTCGAATGACTGTATAATATAGAAGTAAATGAAAAGTGCATCGTCCATTTATAAAATGATACAAAAGGGGAGATATACCATGCTAGCAGGAGGGATCGTCTGTATTATTTTAGCCCTTCCTTTGTTGTTAATTGGTTTTTTCGGAACGATAGGTTCATTACCTGAAGATCCGGGAACAGCTATCGTAATGGGGATCATATTTGGAGCACCAGGTATCATTTTAATGGTGATCGGGGTTCGGCTGATTCGCAAAAGTCAGATTGAAGCGCAGATCAAGTATGAGCAAATGATGGGTCAGCGTAATTGGAATAAAGTTAACAATAACCCCAATGCCAATTATCGTTATCCGCCACAGCAAACAAATTCCAGTTCAACCACGGTACAGTTTACTTCACAGCAGAGCAGTTCGTACACGATTAACAACCCGCTCGATCCGCGGACGGCGATGTATAGGAATCGGCAGCAGCAGGGTGGAGCGCCGTCGCCCAATCCGAATCCTGCACCGGCTTCGGCTGGCGTGAAAACGATAGATTGTCCTAGTTGCGGTGCATCACAGACGCTGGCGCCACAGCAGAGTCGGGAATGTGAATATTGCGGTACGGTCGTTGCTTACAGATGATTTCAGGATGACTTCAGCACTTTAATGTAAATTTTCTGAATTGCAAAATACCCGCTTCTATTCTGAAAGAAGCGGGTAAATACTACAAACAAGGCGAAACCGAACAGACCTATGCTGGACGGCTATTCGCCTTTTCAAGGTGTAGTTATATATAATAGGATTATGCGTTTGATTTCGGCTATAATCATAGGCCGAATCGTCTTTACTGAAAAGCGGTAGAACCGTCCGCTGGATGGCTCTATTTTCAAGTCGTAGCGTAGCATTGTAGCCCTTTTGTAGATCGCTTGTAATTGACAGTTATCCGGCTTCCGCATTAACATAGTTGTATTGCCCGGGTGGGCAAAAACGGATAGAAGGTGACTGTAATTGCAAGAGCAATATCGACCAACAAGAGCGGAGATTAATTTGAATGCGCTGCGGGCGAATTACGAAGCTTTTCGGCATGCATTGCCGCATACAACCAGATTGATGCTTTGTGTAAAAGCAGGAGCATATGGGCATGGTGCTGTGCAGGTAGCGCGCGAGCTGGAACAGCTTGGAGCCGATTATCTGAGCGTGGCGTTTCTGGACGAAGCGATTGAGCTGCGTCAGCATGGCATTCGTTTGCCGATTCTGGTGCTGGGCTATACAGGTCCAGAGGCGGTAGCAGCGGCTTATGAGTATGACGTTACTTTAAATGTGTTCACAGAAGAAGTGCTTGAAGCGATTGCCGGACTGTCTGTGGAACCTTCCGGACGCAAGCTCAAGGCTCATATCAAAATTGATAGTGGAATGGGAAGACTGGGTCTATTACCAGATGAAGCATCTGCCTTTATCGCAAAGGCATTCAAGGTGCAGACGCTGGAAATCGAAGGCATGTTCACCCATTTTGCAAGAGCGGATGAGCGAAACAAAGATTATACACTGATGCAATACGAGAACTTTCAACGGGTGAATCTCGAAGTGCGAAGCATGGGCTATACTATCCCTATCATACATACGGGGAACAGTGCTGCCGCGATTGATGCTCCTGAACTATCCCCACAGATGGTTCGGGTGGGAATTGCACTGTATGGGCTGTATCCTTCGACCGAAGTGAATCAACAGGCGATAGCATTAGCCCCTGTCATGGCCGTGAAAACCAAAGTGGTCTATGCCAAAACGTTGCCAGCAGGTTCAGGTATCAGCTATGGTACTCGATATGTGACTGAGCAGCCTGAGGTCATCGTCACACTTCCAATCGGCTATGCTGATGGATATTCGCGCTTGCTAAGCGGAAAAGCTCACGTGCTTATTCGTGGACGCAGGGTTCCCGTTGTGGGTACAATCTGTATGGATCAGTGTATGGTATCACTCAAATCTTTTGCTGAGATAGCAGAAGAAATCCAAATCGGCGATGAGGTTGTCTTAATCGGCTGTCAGCAGGATGAATTCATCCCAGCTGATGAGCTTGCTTCCTGGCTCGGAACCATCAATTACGAAGTGGTCTGTATGATTGCTTCCCGCGTCCCTCGTCTCTACTTCCGCGACGGCGAAATCGTTAGCTGTTTGAACCCTCTTATCCGCTAAAATATTTGTAGCGAGTGGAAGGAAACGGAAAATGTTGAGCGAATCTTACATAATGTGATGAAAAGTCTGTACTCATGATAGGCTAGTAGTTTATAATGAGGGCAGCAAAGTGGCTTTATGTATTGTGCATGAAGTCAAACCATAAACTTGGATTCGCATTATGAAAAATGCCGTTACAACAGCTAAGGGGTATAGCTGAAAAGGTTTTGGGGGTGCTGGATAGTTGGACAACATGCAGAACGTGCAAGGGATTATGGTCCATTTACCGGATCAGCTTTTGCAGGAAATTGATGGGATCGCAGCCTTGGATAATTCCGACCGCAATGAGTTAATCAGAAAGGCGACGAAAGTGTATCTGACGGAGCGCAAGAAACGGATTGTCCGTGAATCTATGCAGCGTGGGTATATGGAAATGGCCAAGATCAATCTCAGAATTGCTTGTGAAGCATTCTATGCGGAGGAAGAAGCGGACATCACTCTGGACCGCTTAGTTAGCGGGGTGTAGACATTGATCGTAAAGCGTGGCGATGTATTTTTTGCAGATTTATCGCCCGTCGTCGGCTCTGAGCAGGGTGGCGTGAGACCGGTTCTGGTGATCCAGAACGATATCGGTAATCGCTTCAGTCCGACGGTCATTGTGGCGGCGATTACGGCACAGATTCAAAAAGCCAAATTGCCGACGCACGTGGAGATCGACGCGAAATCTCATGGATTTGACAGAGATTCCGTCATTTTACTAGAGCAGATTCGTACCATTGATAAGCAGCGTTTGACTGACAAAATCACACATCTGGATGAGGAAACCATGCGTAGAGTAGGGGATTCTCTTCAGATCAGCCTCGGCCTGGTGGACTTCTAAAAGGCTTTCGGCAAGCAAGTGAACCCGGTGACTGCACCGGGTTTTTTGCGTCTTATCGTCGAACCTTGGGATATGGTTTGAGATCATGCCGAACTTTTGAGATAATATAGCTATTGATGATAGGGTTCTCTGCACCAAATAGAGAGCGGAAAGAGGGATACGATTGTCTGAACAAAAAGTAATAAATGAAGCGCAAGTTAAAGACAGTGAGCAGCAGGTACGTGAACGGATCGTACGGCAAATTGCAGATGAACTGAATATTTCGCAAAAACAGATTCGCACAACGATCGACCTGTTAGCGGAAGGAAATACAATTCCGTTTATTGCTCGTTACCGTAAAGAGATGACTGGCGAGCTGGACGAGAATCAGCTTCGCGATATTGAAGAACGCAATCAATATTTGCGTAATTTGCAGGAGCGTAAGGAAGAAGTGCTACGCATCATCAGCGATCAAGATAAGCTGACTGAGGAACTCGCAGCCGCTATTCAAAAGGCAGGGAAGCTACAGGAAGTTGAAGATCTGTATCGTCCATACCGTCAAAAGCGCAAAACTCGTGCTAGCGTTGCTCGCGAAAAGGGACTGGAGCCACTGGCAGAGTGGATTCGCAGTCAGCCTAAGGCGCCGGAAGCGCTTGTAGAGGCTGCTAAGTATGTAGACGAAGGTAAAGGCGTAGAAGATGCATCACAGGCGCTACAAGGCGCAATGGATATCATTGCAGAGGATATCTCCGATGATGCAACCGTACGTGCCTGGATCAGACGATATACGCTGGATCAAGGGATGCTCGTTACCGAAGCGCGTAATGCTGATGAGGAATCCGTCTACGAGATGTACTATAACTATCGTGAGCTAGCCAAAAAAATGCCACCCCATCGCATTCTAGCGATTAACCGGGGAGAGCGCGAAAATATACTCAAAGTACAGCTTGAGGTTGCTCCTGAATCCATCTATCGTTACATGGAAAAGCAATTTATTCAGGGTCCTTCGGCAGTACAAAAGCTACTGGGTGAAGTGATTGAAGATGCGTACAAGCGTCTGATTGCTCCATCTATTGAACGTGAAGTACGTACAGAACTGACGGAGAAAGGCGACAATCAGGCCATCTCGATCTTCGCTGGTAACCTGCGTAATCTGCTGTTGCAAGCACCGATTAAGGAAACAAGAGTACTCGGCGTTGACCCGGCTTTCCGCACAGGCTGTAAACTGGCAGCCGTTGATGAGACAGGCAAGCTGCTGGAAGTAGCTGTAACATATCCAACCCCGCCAGTGAACAAAAAGCGTGAAGCGACCGAGATTTTCCACCGTATGATTAATGACTATGCGATTGAACTAATCGTCATTGGTAACGGTACAGCTTCGCGCGAAACCGAGCAGTTCGTAGCGGAACTCATTCAGGAGATCAAGGATCGCAAGCTGGCGTACCTGATCGTTAGTGAAGCTGGAGCGAGTGTGTATTCCGCTTCCAAGCTAGCACAGGAAGAATTCCCGGATCTGGACGTCGCACAGCGTAGCGCCGCTTCGATTGCTCGCCGTGTACAAGATCCGCTGGCTGAGCTGGTCAAAATTGATCCTAAAGCGATCGGTGTTGGACAATATCAGCATGACGTATCGCAAAAAAATCTGGAAAGCTCACTCAAAGGCGTCGTTGAATCCGCCGTTAACCATGTCGGCGTCGATGTGAATACCGCTTCCCCATCGCTGCTATCCTACGTGGCAGGCGTAAATGCAACGATCGCCAAAAACATCGTTAAGTATCGCGAGGAAAATGGCCGCTTCAGCAGTCGTAAAGAACTGCAAAAAGTGCCACGCCTTGGTGCGAAGACATTGCAGCAATGTGTCGGCTTTCTGCGGATTAAAGGTGGAGACAATCCACTGGATTACACCGGTATTCACCCGGAATCCTATGCGGCGACAAATAAATTGTTAAAATCGCTCAGTATCAAGCCTGAGCAACTGGGTAGCAGCGAAGCAGTAACAGCGCTGGCTAGTGTGGATGTCGAGCAAACGGCAGCTGCGCTGGATATCGGTGTACCTACACTCCGCGATATTTTAGACAGCCTACAGCGCCCTGGACGCGATCCACGTGACGAACTACCGCTGCCAATCTTCCGTACCGATGTACTTAAGATTGAGGATCTGACGCCAGGTATGGAGCTGCAAGGAACGGTTCGTAATGTAATCGACTTTGGTGCTTTTGTCGATATTGGCATCAAAAACGATGGACTGGTGCATATTTCCCAGCTGAGCGAGCAATTCGTGAAGCATCCGATGGACGTTGTATCGGTAGGCGATAATGTGACTGTCTGGGTACTGAATGTGGATACCAAAAAAGGACGTGTTGGACTTACCATGCGCCCATCCTCAGCTCAGCAAGCAGCCGGACAATAAGCACGGTAAAATAGGCTGGAATTCTAATAAACGAGTTATCATTTGAAAGAAGCAGAAGCAGAAGCAGAAGCAGAAGCAGAAGCAGAAGCAGAAGCAGAAGCAGAAGGTAGATGTATAAGGAAACAGCCCCGTAGAGCAATCTACAGGGCTGTTTTTGCATGTTTAAATTGTGTTTAGAGTTTGGGGTAAGGTACAGAAATCAGACATGAATGTGATTACCATACACCCGTCGCGTATTACACACCATACACAAAAGGAACAGTACAATCTAAGGCATATATCCAGCGCTTGGAGCTACACACAGGGTATGATAAAAATGGAGTTGTTGCAGCCCAATATCATACTACTTCATTAACGTAATCAGCAACTCACTGCTGCTCTTCGTATTCCTCATACCACTGTTCAAGCTGAGCTTGTAGCGCGCGAATTTCAGTGAGCAGGGAGATCAGTGGGTACTCTTTCTCCTGCAATTCAGCAAACGATTGCTCCAGCGTATTAATATAATGCAGTCCACCGATCATTTGCGCGTCATCTTGCAGCAGCTCCAGATCACTGCATTCTGCAATCGCCCGTGGTAACGTAGGTACATCAGCCGCTGTCAATTTGCTGATCTCTTTATGTAATCGTAAATTAAGTGCGCTGAGCTGATAAGCATAATCCGCAGGCATCTCCACATATTCCAATTGATTGTCCTGCTGTAAAATGACATAGCGCATAAGTGAGGTATTCATCATCATTCTCCTTCAGTCGTATTACCGGAAGACCGGTATCATAGCTGTAGCAAATAAATATACAAAAATGTAGTTTATACTTGAAGTGTAGCGCATAACAAAGTTAAAATTCAAGAGAAGCAGCATGATCTTTTGCTTCAACGATATGCTTTTGTAATGCACACTACGTTAGAAGAGTAGGAACACAAGAAGAGGCTGATTTGCGCTACTTTGCTAAACAGGCGATATCGCCTGTAGGAAGGAACGTAAAGCCCCAACAATCATGTCAAAGGAGCAGAGCCGGTTTCATGACTAACGAAGAACTTCAGGCATGGGTGGAAGAGCTATCCTTACAGCATTTTGATCGCCCATTCGTACACGATGCTGTTTTTAATAGCCGGTTACGCACGACCGGAGGCCGTTACTTTTTAAAAAGCCATAATATCGAGATTAATCCGCATCAGCTTGAAGCTTTTGGGCGTGATGAGGTGGAGAAGATTATCAAGCACGAATTATGCCACTATCATTTGCACATTTTGGGTAAAGGATATCAGCATAAGGATGCCGAATTCAAATACTGGTTGAAGCGTGTAGGTGGAGGTCGGTATTGTCAGATTCCACCGGATATGCTGAAAAGCAAGCCGCGAGAGCTATACCGTTACCAGTTGATTTGTAAGGATTGTCATACCACTTATTTGCGCAAGCGCCGTATGGACCCCAGTAGATATCGTTGTGGGAAATGCGGGGGAAAACTTAAGCTTGAATCGCTTGACTTGCCCAAGGAAACATGGTAAATTATTTTTTGTATTCAATAATGTTCCCTGATAGCTCAGTTGGTAGAGCACTCGACTGTTAATCGAGTTGTCACAGGTTCGAGTCCTGTTCGGGGAGCCATTTCTTGGAGAGATACCCAAGTGGCTATAAGGGGACCCTCTGCTAAGGGGTTAGACTGCGTAAGCGGTGCGAGGGTTCGAATCCCTCTCTCTCCGCCATATGAATTTCATTCATGTAGCACTCAATTAGCAACCATCATACATAAGTACGTGAAGAGTCGGCGCTGCCGGCTCTTTTTTCATTATTTTTAAAATACTTCTAGATAGAGGTAATAGTATTCAGTAGCATTTTAGAGCAGAGCAAAAAGGACTCCCTTCGCAAAAGGAGTCCTTTTCTACGTTTATATATTATATTCAAATCTGTGACTTCAATTACACCAGCGGTACATTCAACCCAAGCGCCTTATAAATCGCATGAGCCACACCATCTTGCTCATTCGTCAATGTGACTTCATCTGCGATTGCCTTCACTTCCGGCTCTGCATTACCCATCGCGACACCCAGTCCGGCAAGCTGAATCATGGACACATCGTTAAAGTTATCACCGATCGCCATCGTTTGTCCAAGTGGAATACCGTGATGCGCTGCAAGATGCTTGAGTGCCGTTCCTTTGGATGCTTGCTTGTGCTCAATTTCAAAATTGAGATGACCGGATACAACCATCGTAATATCTTCACGATCTGCAAAATGCTGACGTCCTGTTGCAAGCTTTTTCTCATCAAACGAAATGGCCAAAATATTATAGAAATCCGTATCGGCAGGAATATCCTTGTACGTATCAATACGAATCATTTTTAGCTTATCGCTCATGCCTTGCATCGCTTCAAGCATTTGCGCTTGAGTTGGATCGGGATTGGTACTCATCAGGCGATCAACCTCTACAGCGAGCAATTCATGACCTGTGCTGATCGTATAGATACCTTTATTCGTATGTGCTTGATAATAGTATCCATTCGTCTCCATCCAATCCAATACTTCCATTGCTTGATGATGCTCCAGTGGCAGGGAGAACATTGGCTGTCTGTGCTCATCATGAATGACTGAACCGTTTGAAGAGATGACTGGTGTAATAAGCTCCGCAGTATCGAGGAAAGAGCGTACATTATTATGCTCGCGACCTGTCGCAATAGCTACGATCACACCTTCCTTTTGTGCGGCACGAATAGCTGCTTTATTTACCTCATTAATATACGTATGTCCGCTTAACAGTGTACCATCCAGGTCAATAGCGATTAATTTGATACTCATAGACTTAGCTCCTTTGAAAGTGATTGATCTGCGATCCATAGTTCGACTTCGTGCTGATCCAGTAGTTCCAGCATTTCAGGGGAAGGAGAGCGATCGGTAATAATCAGATCGACTTCAGATAGATCGGCAAATTTATAAAATAGTTCTCGACCAAACTTAGAATGGTCAGCGAGTACGATGGTCATTTCAGCTTGCTGCATCATTTTATGCTTGATTCTACCTTCTTCAACTGTAAGTGAAGTCAGCCCTTTATCTGAGATACTACCAACTCCGATAAAGGCACGTTCAGCAAAATAATGCGATAGCGCTTCAACTGCAGCCGAACCGTACACATAACGTTGCTGGGATTGCAATTGTCCACCTAATAGATGAATGAATATGCCCTGTTTGTTGGATAGAATATCTGCTTGATTGATCGAGTTGGTAACCACTGTACAGCCGGGGGCATCAATAAACTCGGCGCAAGCTTGAACAGTAGTGGAGGAATCGAGAATGATGCGCTGTCCAAGTTGGACAAGCTGTGCTGCACGGCGACCGATCTGCTTTTTCTCAGCAGATACCGTATTCAGCCGATCATTATAACTAGGTATAACGAGAGGGGCAATAGATAGTAGAGCACCACCGCGAGTGCGTACGATCGAGTTCTGCTCTTCTAATCGAACCAGATCGCGTCTGGCGGTATCGCGCGATACCTGAAATAGACGGCAAATATCTTCAACCGTAATACGCTGATGCTTACCAAGATACTCCAAAATATGAAGCATACGTTCTTCCTGATACATGCGGATTCTCCTTTAAAAGCATAGGGATAAGCGTAGTGTGATCCAAATCGTCATTGTAAGCACAACAAGTATTAAGCGCACAATGCAGGATAAGGATAAGTAAAGAAAGGAGAGCATAAGTAAATCATGCTGTAAAAGAAGTTTACTTAAGTGTATATAAGTAATTATAAGTATTAATAAGTAAAACTACAAGTCATGCTTTGTTAAATTTTATGAATAAAATGAGGAGTGAGTATGCAATGATGAAGCATAGGTTTGGGATAGATTTTGCAGGTGAAATAGGGCTAAAAAAACGTACAAAAAAATGCTTGCAATATAACTCTGTAATTGATACAATCATTTTTGTTGTTGAGAAAATGGCCCGTTGGTCAAGGGGTTAAGACACCTCCCTTTCACGGAGGTAACAGGGGTTCGAATCCCCTACGGGTCATCCCTTATTTTTTGAATAAGAGCCATTAGCTCAGTTGGTAGAGCACCTGACTTTTAATCAGGGTGTCGAAGGTTCGAGTCCTTCATGGCTCACTTTTTATAACCACGCGGTCGTGGTGGAATGGCAGACACGCTATCTTGAGGGGGTAGTGGGTGTATACCCGTGGAGGTTCGAGTCCTCTCGACCGCATTATGCAATACGTAAAAGTCCCTGTTTCGCGACAGGGACTTTTTGTTTGCAATTTGTAGAATAAAATGGAATAATTTGAATAAATAAGGTAATCTTGCGCATAACCTTGTTGAATTCCGTTCCAAACCATACTATATTAGTAATCATAATTGTGTTTGGCTTGAAAGATCGAAGGACTACATAATTCTTAGGGCAGGCGGAACATCAAAATTTATCCGAAAGCTGGAATTGGGAGTTATGAAGCCAATTGCTCTTGCTTTGTTATGTACGCTCTTCATCGAACGTAGACAGTCAATTAGTGATAATACTCAGAAATATCGAGTAGCTCGGCGACTTGTTTGCGGTATCGTGCTGCTTTGCGTGTGCCATTGATCAGGTTGGATAATCGAGATGGTGGAATCCCGTAACACTTGCAAAACGTCTTCTGATCCATCTGTAGCTCTGCCAGCCTTTGTTTGATAGCCCAACCAAAGGAGGTAACAGGCTGCTTGCGGTTCAACGATATCACCCCTTGCTTGCAAAAGTATGACATGCCATACGTCCAACTGACCGGTACCGGTTCCTTGTCAGTACAAACGATATGGTATAATGATTCAGGAAAAGAAGTAAAAAAATGTCGTTAGATCAATTATATACTTAAATGCGATTTTTATCAATATTAAATTACTTATAAAAGTGTTATTAGAAGCTTTAGATGACATGGTCGGGGAGTTGAAATCATATGCAGTCGCAATCCATTTATGAACGCATTGAATTACTGATCAAAAATAAAGGTATTACGAAAAAGTCTTTCTGTGAACAATTGAAGATTAGTACCGGTAACTTCGGAGACTGGAAACGGGGCAAGTCCACACCAGGTACACATAAGCTGATTGAAATTGCGGCTTATTTTGACGTGAGTCTGGATTGGCTATTAACGGGCAAAGAACGCTATGCAGAAACAGTGAACGAGCAGGCAAGTCCGTATTTTTTTGAGCTTATGGGGCAATTGAATTGCCAGGATGAAGTGTTGTCCGAACGGGAAAAGGATTTTATTAAGGAATATATTGAATTTTCCGTATATCGTAAGTCCAAGCAGCAGGGGAGCAATCGTTAAGCAGCCGTTCTAAAATCGGAAGCAGATAGAAGTAAGCGGGTAAATGTTCAATAACCGGAGATCCACGAGTATAGCTAGATGTCATGATCTTAACTTGGAATGATGAAGAAGGGTACTCATTTCACATCAATAGGCTAGTGCTTTTGTCGACAGACAGTAGCACTAGCCTATTCATGTTGGATGTTAGTGGGTGTGTACTGTGAACGTTAGGTTATCGAAAGGGGTATTGAGCTTCTATATCAGATCAACGTGTGGAATATTCAATTGCCAAGTACAGGCGGCACTGCTGGAGATAGCAGGTGAGGTAAGGACGAGAAGGAAGCATCAGGCGCGCCTACTGTATAATACACCTGCTGTAGCCATTGCTGCTCCATTTCATCAGAGAGTCGATCGGTCAATAGATGGGCATCCTGTAAGCTCAAGTCTAGCAGGCTGCTCACTCGGCTTATACAGCAGGATAAAAGTGTATAAAAATAACATTCGATTGCTTGTTCACGCTCCATACCTAGCTGAATATTGATCCACGCATGTAGTACGGTCAGAGAGAGTATGGCTTCATACTGGCTCATCGCTTGCTGTAATAGATCAAAGTTCATCCATGGATATAGATTACGTGCTAATTTGAGTAAACGCTTACCAGTTTGCCGAGCCTTTTCCATCTGATGGGGTTCAATGATCTGCTGGATGATCGCGTGATCTAAATGGGCGATTGTAGCAGCATCCTTTTGCATTACTGCGTGATACACATTATAGATGGCAGGCGCTTCCCAGCGGAATAAATGTGGCTGCAATTGTGTGGAGATGTACTTCTCTAGCTCTGTAATATTAATAATCTGACCTTCCAGCGCATACTTTTCCAGATTATGCGCGTGTGTAAAACTGGCTGTGGGCAGCTTTGCTTCCAGTAGTTGCACATAAGCAAGCAACTTCTGATTGCTCTTCATTATAGAACCTCCTTTGCAAGATGGAATGCGTCTATGATGGGTAGCTTGGCTATTCAAATCGAGTGTTGTAGCTATAGCGTTATACAATGTTCAGGGTGAAAGATATTAAAAGAGATGACTATTTTGTTAATAATAGTTACATAATAATGGTTATTGTGTCAATAAAATTAACGTAAAAGTAATTGAGATTAGATAATTGAAGATTTTAGGTCAGTTAAAGTCATATTTTATGTTCTATTTATAATTGAAATTGTTGAATTTGATCGTTTATTTAGATATATGTTATTTATGTGTTATATAGCATAGGGAATTGTCTGACAAACATCGTAGAAAGGTATAATCAAAAATAAGGATTTACAAGTGGATGAGTAGATGGTATATTATAAAAGTTGTTGCAGATTGCTAGAACATTAGAGAGTCAACAACATCCCTTGTATATTTATATTTGCGCGGTCGTGGTGGAATGGCAGACACGCTATCTTGAGGGGGTAGTGGGTGTATACCCGTGGAGGTTCGAGTCCTCTCGACCGCATTCTTATGAAGCTTGTAGACTTGCTCTGAAGCTCATACCCAAACAAAAGCAAGCAACTGATCCTTCGGGATTCAGTTGCTTGCTTTTTTATTTTTATGTTTTTGTTAAAATACGCAGAAGATATTTTATACCCTGTACTCATAATGGGAAGATAGCATACGATAAGCATAAAATATATAATGTGCGTTTAAAGTTGCAGTTTCCACATTATTTATATTTTTTCCATTACAAGACGAGCAGGTAAGGATGTAGGATAGATGTCTGTTAAAGCTTTACAGTTGTTTACGAATATCGTCTTCAATTTTATCTGGTGTGGTTTGTGGGGAGTAACGCTTGACTGGAGTTCCGTCCGGACTAATCAGGAATTTGGTGAAATTCCATTTGATTGCTTTGGAGCCTAGAATACCAGGCGCCTGCTCGGCTAAATATTTGAACAGCGGATGTGCTTCCGAGCCATTCACATTGATCTTTTCAAACATTGGGAAGCTTACGCCATAGTTAAGCTGGCAAAATTCAGAAATCTCTTCATTGCTGCCAGGATCTTGATTGGCGAACTGATTGCTTGGAAAACCTAGAATTTCAAAATTCTCATCCTTGAATTTCTCATACAATTCTTGCAAACCGGAGAATTGTGGCGTTAGGCCGCACTTGCTCGCAGTATTGACGATCAACAGTGTTTTGCCTTTATATTGATCAAGTGAAACCTCTTCACCACGCATATTTGTAGCTTTAAAATCATGAACGTTCATCCGTCATTCAGCCTCCCTATAATAGAGTGATATCCAATTAATTTTAGAAAATTAAAATGGTAATGTCAATTTTAGTGTACCTACATAATTTAATAAAAAAACGTTTCAATCGAAGACGAGTGCTTTACAAATATAGTGTTGGTTCAAAAACATGACGTATGAAGGAGCTGAATAATAATGGCATTGTATACAGCAACAGCGAAAGTTCATGGTGGTCGTCAAGGTAAGGTTGAATCCAGCACAGGTGCTGTAGATGTAAATTTGGTTATGCCAAAAGAACTTGGTGGCGGTGGTGGTAATGGCACGAATCCAGAGGAACTGTTCGCAGCGGGATACGGAGCATGTTATCAAAGCGCACTGGCAAATGTAGCACGTAAAGCAAAAGTAAATGTAACAGATACGCTCGTAACCAGTAACGTAATGATCGACAAAGACCCAGCAGACGATGGCTTTAAGCTGTCTGTACGTCTGGATGTGAGTATTCCAGGCTTGTCCCATGACGAAGCACTGGCAATCGCCAAACAAGCGCATGAATTCTGTCCTTATTCCAAAGCAACACGTGGTAATATCGACGTAGAATTGAACATTGTGTAAGTGATTCTACCCCAATAGCAAGTCATACGCTATATGGAGAGTTCATATAATCAGTCGTGAGCTACAGAGAGTGAATATAGCTCATGAACGGAATGACGAATAGGCATCCGATCCCCCTTTGCTTAAGCAGAGGGGGATTTTGCTATGAACGAATCAAAGGAAATAAGCAGGCTGAAGATGAAGTTTACATAATATTTCATGTTCGATTGTACATTCTGGTTGTCAATTCGGCGTACTTCCTATACAGTAAATGATAGCAGTTGCTAGGACAGATCGTGACAATCAACAGAATAATGATATGTTCAACCTGCAGATTTATGCTTTGTGCGTAGAAACAGAGTTGACACATACTACAAAATTCTTTAATATGTCATAGGTGATTTGTAATTTGCTACGAAATTTTAAGGATAACGGGTGATGATAAAATGGCATATAGACCGACGATTACGAAGCTCAAAAAAGCCGGTATCAACGAAAAAGAAGGACTGTACGAATTTACAGCAACACTGGTAGACGGAACAGAATGCCGTATGTTCTACAATCGTTTTCCAGAATGGAAAATGACGTATATTAACCGTTTGCTGACCAAACCTTGTCCGGTATGCCGTAAAGACTTTATTTGCAACTGTTTCAATGCTTTCGCAGGTGAAATTGATCAGCAAATCAAAGATCGTCAACTGATTGACGAAGCACTGGCATAAGCTATTTTGTCACAAAGCCATAAGATCATATGCAGGGCGCGGAGGATTATCTTCGTGCTTTTTTGCTATGTTCAGCACTATATGAAGAAATAGAGCAAGGCAATATAGTTCTTTTTACTACCATTTTGCGAAGCTATAGCTAGTCTTTTGAACGAAATATCGTGATTATTGAATAACGAGGTCAATTTAGGTTATAAAAATAAAGAGAGCTAAACGCTAGGGTAAGCTCCACTCAGGAATAATGGGTAACTTTTTGCTAGTGTGAAGACAGATGATCGAATGTGTGAAAATAGATAATCGCAAACGACTTTATATAAAGGAGAGTGGCGAGAATGGTAACTGCACATGCTCCGGTATCCAGACCGGGCGAACCGACTGAACTGACCGATCAACAGATAGATCAGCTTATTCATGGCGATCACCCGATCGTGCTGGTAGATGGTGTTTGTCACTTTTGTCAGGGAGCCACGAAATTTATCATCAAGCGCGATCCGAAGGGGATTTTTCATTTTGCCTCTCTGCAGTCGGAGGTGGGTCAGAAGCTATTAGAAAAAGGCGGTATGACCAATGATACGATGGATACATTCGTATTGATCGAAAAGGGTACCTTTTATACCCGTTCAACAGCAGCACTGCATATTGCCCGTAAATTAAAATTTGCGTGGCCGCTATTATATGCGTTTATTATCATCCCACGTATCTTGCGTGACGGTGTGTATAATATTATTGCCCGTAACCGGTATCGCTGGTTCGGTAAGTCTGATCAATGTATGCTGCCTACTCCAGACATTCGAGAACGGTTTCTAGAATAATGGGTGATTGGTACATCGTAGGAAGTGAACGATGTATCGGCTAGATTTTCATTTGTAGACCCTATTCTATTCAAGGCTAATTAAGATACTCCAGTGAGTAAGTTATAAATCAAAAAGTTCAGCTCGAAAATAAAAGCCTGTCACGTCACTTACCGTCACTGATCCTTGATGCTATGCTGCCATAGCAAGTAATGGAACAGAGATGTGTGAGGCGTGCAGGCTTTTTGATTTTATATAGTGCTACTATCAAATGACTACTGAATTACATACTTGGCCAGAATACCTTTGCCTTGATTAGTATAAACAGCCTGGTTATCGTAATCAAAAGTAATATCATCTGAGGTTCGATACCATGCGGATACGATTGAGTGTGTAGACGGATTCAAAATATACGTACGATCCATCATCGTCATCATCAAATTCCCATCGTTTGTAGGTTGCATCCAGTTCGCATCGGCTGGAGTGCCTTTTAAAGTGACCGAAGCTACAGGTTTAGCAGAGCTAGCATCATACGATTTAAAGAGCTGATGATCATAGAGTAGATAACCTGAGCCTGTAGATTGAATAGAATAATCGTCGCTAACAGGTCGCTTGCTTGTTATTTTCCCGTTCGTATCAAACTGGACCAATACATTACCTACATCTGGCTTATACGTACCGATGAGCACCGATCCATTATCCAGTACTGCCATTTGATCATCGTAATGGTCAAATTCAAGAACAGATGTGTAACTGTATAGTAAGTCCAAATCAGTTCGATACACTGTAACTCTAGCATGTTGTAAGCTGGTTTTGCTATTTTTATAATGACTCGCATCTACAATAATTCGGTTACCACTCGCAGCCATTACATAGCCGTTCACCGTTTTTTGTTGGAGCAAGTGCCCCTTTGCATCATATCGCTTCAATATGGACTTGGCATTTCCTTCTGAATCGGTATGAACAGCAACAGATACAAGGAGCGAGCCGTCTTTCATACGATCCAGCTCGTAAGGGAGCGCATTATCTATCATAGGTAGCTGCACTTTCCAGTTTACTTTTCCAGATGCATGGAGCGACGTTAGCTTGTAATGACCATCGGGATACTGGTTGCAAAAATAAACGCTACCGTTACTCGCATACTGAGTAGTGCCTAGATCTCCAGGTTCGCCCAGATTGTTATAGCTCCATAGCTGCTTACCATTCTGCGTGCTATAAGCTGTAAACGTATCTATCCATTGATTATTTGTATCGCTATTGGGCGTTGAATTTGGATGATGCTCCAGATGTGAAGATTTGACATAGACGAGTGATTGGGAAGGTATAACCTTAATGGCATCCACTTCAGAGGAATCTGGATTGTTGATTGGAGCTGCAAATAGAGATGTAGACCAGGCAGGAGCATCAAGCTTCGCTGGGGTATCTGTTGACGCTGCAAATGAAGGAACAGCCATAGAGATGCCGAGTAGGGATGTGCATAGTAATGTGCCCCAGTAGTAAGCATTTTTCTTATTTTTCATATTGGAATTGCACCTTCCTTAGTTATGTAATTTGACTTAGAGCTGCACTTATTATAGGATAATCGCGCAAAATGATAAGGTGAAATGTGTAACAAGAGGTGACAATATATTAAGAATTGCATATAAAAAGCCTGCCATGTAGTTGATGCCTATGATGTATGTTAGCATAGGCATCCAATCAGACTACGGCAGGCTTTTAGATATAAATAGCTCGAAGGAGGGGCTTATTTCTTAACTACGTATTTGAATAGTGTGTTGTCCTTGATGGAATAAACAGTGCGGTTCACATAGTCTATAGGTGAGCCTAGATTCGTAGTATCTATCGTATTCACCACAGCAAGTGTGGATGGATAAATAATATAGGTACGATCATCCATATTAATCATCAGATTCCCGTCGCTTGTGCGCAGTACCCAGGTATAGTCCGCCGGAGTGCCCTCAAGCGCAACTGAAGCAAGGGCTTGTCCGGATGAAGTGTTATACAGCTGCAGTACTTTGTTATTGTAGATGACATAGCCAGTTCCCGTCGATTGTGTGATCGACCCACCTGGAATGACGCGTCCCCACATCAGCTTACCTTTGGCATCAAAACCGAATAGCTTATTGCCTACATCTTCGATATTGGCACGAATGAGCACCGTACCATCCTTGAGGACAAACATCGAGTCGCTGCCATCTCCATATATATTGGACTTGGCTGGGAACTGATATTTGTACAATCGCTTCAGCTCGAGTCCGTACACATCAACCTGTGGATTAGGCACCATTTGCCATCCGTTTTGATTCTTATTCAGCTTACTTGCCGCAATAAGGATTCGATCAGCCTCTGCTTTGAGCAGAGAGCCCTGGATTGCCTGCTGGTTGAGTAGCTTGCCATTGTTATCATATCGGCTGAGTGTGGAGCGAATTACACCTTCTGCATTGACTGTTCCGCGGCTAGCTACAAGTAGTGATCCGTCCTTCATCCATGTGATCGTTGCCGCATCACTTAATGACTTTTCCCAGTTGAGCTTACCGGAGGAATGAATGGAGTATAACCGGTACGTACCGTCTGAATATTCTGCATACAGATAGACGGTACCATAATTGGTATAAACGGTTTGTGTAGATAAGGTATATGCACCAGCAGGCTGATGCAGACTATAGCTCCACTGTAGCTTACCTGTAGTGGAGCTATATGCTTTCAGTGTGTCCAGATACCAGCTATTTTGCGTTTTGCCAGTTGTGTTCGGGATATCCTGCTGAGTATGTACATAGACCAGCGATTTGGCTGGGACGGCATGTACATCAGTCACTCTAGAAGCAAGAGCATTATCAACCTGATCGGCAAGAAGTGGTGAGGAAGACCATGAAGCTGGACTTAACCGGGTTACGGTATCCGCAGCCCATGCAGGAAGTGCAATGGACATGCCAAGTACACCTGTGAGTAGTGCTGCGGTCCAGGTGTAACCGCGTCTTGGATGTGGGGTAGATTTCATGATTAAATTCCGCCTTTCTGACAAGTGGGATGAGGGTGAAACGATATCATTCATTGGTTGAATAATCGCAGATGGATACTATTCGGGAAAGGAATTGAAGCACGTCTGTGGGAGCAAATGAACAGAAGCGAGCCTGTTCCAGGTATTTTCTCTTAATTTCTTAACCTTAATTGTAAACAACGCAACAGAGATGAATGAAATGTCATCGTTTTACAAATACATAAGATGTATAGGGCGAAGTATAGGGCTTGGATTTTCATGCTTTTTGTATAAAATTCTGTAAAATAGTATTGCAGACCTATAATTTCTATGCTATTCTTACGTTAAATTAGAGCTTGTACAACGGAAGCACCGTTTAAGTGACGCACAGAAGTGCGTTATTTAAAC